>Ga0163151_10000483_pt1 | contig 70063 bp, 48 predicted proteins | sample OliLakLV19MP5IB2_FD_145596 | JGI IMG/M metagenome (GOLD analysis project Ga0163151, IMG submission 145596) | Freshwater microbial mat bacterial communities from Lake Vanda, McMurdo Dry Valleys, Antarctica - Oligotrophic Lake LV.19.MP5.IB-2 | ecosystem: Environmental > Aquatic > Freshwater >... | reverse complement strand
TTTTTTGAGCTTGTGTTTCGTTTTTAAAATGAACTCACAACAAGAACTTCCCAAGGACTTTGCTCCGGGTGAGAAGGAAAAAATGGAAGACTATTTAAATTCCATTCGCAACACCAAACAAAAGTCCTTGTTTGTAACGCCACCACCGTATACAAAACTTCGTAATGCTGCCGAGTGGGAAGAGATCCAAACGTTGAACATAACTTGGACAGGCAGTTATACAAATATCCATCGCGCCATCATTAAAGCAGCGCAATTAGAAACTATTGTTACTATTATATGCTCCGATTCTAATACAGTAAAAAGCAATCTTACCACTAACTTAGTTCCACTCACAAACATTAAATTCCTTCAAGTACCTTACAATTCTATATGGGCCCGCGATTATTCAGGTAATTCGGTATATGGTGCTTATGTTGATTCATTAATTCTTGTAGATTGGATCTATAACCGTCCACGTCCTTTAGATGATGTAACACCTACGGCCATTGCAGGTTTATTCGGACTTCCAATTTACGAAACCAAAACAGCACCTTGGGATCTTGTACATACGGGCGGAAATTATATGAGTGATGGTTTTGGAACCGCGTTCTCTTCCACGCTTGTTGTGGCCGAAAATTCTAGTAAAACAGTGGCACAAATTGATACCATCATGAAAAAATTCATGGGTATTAACCGTTATATAAAAATGCCAACATTACCTTACGACGGAATTCATCATATTGACATGCATATGAAATTATTGGATGAAGAAACATTATTGTGGGGAGAATATCCGGCAGGAGTTTCGGATGGTCCGCAAATAGAAGCCAATCTTCAATACATTCAATCCACTTATAATTCGGTGTATGGAACGCCTTATAAAGTCATTCGAATTCCGATGCCAAAGGATAAGAACAATAAGTGGCCAAATCAATCGGGCGGTTGGTATTGTACATATACCAATGGTGTTTTTGTAAATAAAACTTATATTTTTCCAACCTATTATCAGCAATACGACACCACTGCCATTCGTATTTTAAAAGAATCATTACCTGGATATAAATTAGTTCCCATTGATGTAGATGAGGTTGGAAGTACGCTTATTTCGCAAAGCGGGGCCATTCATTGCATCACGCACGCGGTGCATACAAATGATCCTTTGCTTATCTCGCACCAGCAAATAAAGAATGCCTGTGATTTCGATCCTTCTTATAGTGTAAAAGCTAAAATCATGCACAGAACAGGGATTAACAATGCGAAAGTTTACTGGACAATTGATACATTATTAGGCTTCAATCCGGTTCCTATGACATTAACCAATGCGCTAACGGATGAATACACCGGCAATATACCTCAGCAAGCGTTAGGGAAAACCATTTACTACTATATTGAAGCTGCGGCCACCAGTGGTAAAACTATGAGGCGCCCAATAACAGCGCCACTAGGAAGAAATATGTTTAAAATTGTTTTATGCGCCACAAGCGGAATAAAAGAAAACTCGGGCTTTGAGCTTAAAGCTGTTTATCCAAATCCTGCGAGTGCCATTACGTGTATTCCTTTGAGCTCAACAAAAACACAGGCTATAAAAGTAAGTTTGTTTAATATGATGGGGCAGTTCGTAGATGTGATCTATGATGGTGAAATAAACCAAGGCGATAAAAGTGTTTTCTTGTTTGCGGATAAGTATACCAAAGGCGTTTACTTTTTAGAAGCTAAAACAAGCACTACAACTAAAACTCAAAAACTAATTATTAAATAAGATTTACTTTCTTCAAAAGCCCCTCAGCAAAAATGTTGAAGGGCTTTTTTATTTTCACAGCCCGCCAGCGATGGAAAGTTTTTGGTATTAATTCTTGCGGGGCAAAATGTCTCGCCCTACTTTAACGTGAAGCTCTTTCAGTTGCACGGGACATTTTTTCCCGCAACAGAAAAGAGAATATCTTTTACAATAATTTCCTGCTATTCAACATAAAGTCAAGTTAGCAGCTTCCTCTTTTTACCGAACGCGTGAGGGATTGCAGTGGAAATCCTTTTTGCTTTTTCAGCAAAAAGATTGTTCGCCGTGGCGAACGAAAAGCCCGACCCCTAAAGTAGAACTTGCATTGTGTTGTTTCAAGGCAAGTTCTACTTTAGGGGGCACGCCTAAATAAAAAATTCTTTCTTTCCTAAAATAAAAAGCCCAATACGAAGCATCGTAACGGGCTTTAAAAATATATTTACTAATTACTTCTTCTTGTCGAAATCAACAACTATAGGAGTTGAGATACATAATGAAGAGTAAGTACCAATGATACGACCGATCAATAACGCGAAGATGAATCCGCGGATACTATCGCCACCAAAGATAAAGATCACTAATAACACGAAGAATACGGTTAATGAAGTTAAGATGGTACGACTTAATGTACTATTTAAAGCGTAGTTAATTAATTTGTTACGCTCTTCTCCAAACACATCCGTTTTTCCGCTATCCGCTAAACGCTCACGGATCCTGTCGAACACAACCACTGTCTCCGTCATGGTATAGCCCATTACCGTTAAGATAGCCGCGATGAAATCCTGACCGATCTCTAAAGAGAAAGGAACGATGCCATCAAAAATAGTGTAGCACGATAATACAATAAGTACGTCATGGAATAAAGCCACAACCGAACCTAAACCATATTGCCATTTACGGAAACGAATAACGATATAAACGAACATCATTAAACACGAGAATAAAATTGCTCCATACGCACCGTAAACGATGTCGGTAGCAATGGTTGGTCCAACTTTTTGTTGCGACATTACTTCGTACTTCGCGCCTAATGAACTTAAGCCTTTATTTAAAGCTGCTTCTGCATCTGAATCAGCCGTTGCGCTATTATCAGAAACTTTATACGTTGTGGTGATCTTAGCTTGATTAGCGCTTCCTAATGTTTTTACTTCAGGTGAACCTTCAAATGGAATTGATAAAGATTTTTTAATGTCTTCCGTGTTCATGTCTTTTTCAAAACGAACTTGATACGTACGGCCTCCTTTAAAATCAACGCCTAAATTCAATCCGCCGTGCTTAAAATACATAACAACACCTACAATAATAATAAGGGTTGAAATAGCGTAATACACTTTACGTTTTCCAACGAAGTCGATAGAGATGTTTTTAAATGCATTGCGAGTTGCTTTAGTGTCGAATGGAATCTCCATTTTACGCTCCAACATCCATTCGAAAATAACGCGAGTAATTAAAATAGCGGAGAATAAAGAGGCAATGATACCTACACACAATGTAGTTGCGAAACCTTGAACCGGACCGCTACCAAATGCGTAAAGAATGATGCCTAATAATAAAAGTGTAACGTTAGAGTCGATGATAGAACTCATGGCATGTTTAAAACCTTCTTTAATAGCAATTGGTGTTCCTTTGCCTAAGGCTAATTCTTCACGCACACGTTCGAAGATCAAAATGTTTGCATCCACTGCCAAACCAATGGTTAATACGATACCTGCGATACCGGGAAGGGTTAATACAGCGCCGAGCGATGTAAGAACTCCCATTACAAAGAACATATTAAATACAAGGGCAACGTTTGCAACCAAACCTGATTTGTTGTAGTAGAATGCCATGAATAATAAAATAACCATTAAGGCTATTGCAAAACTCAATAAGCCGGAGTCGATTGCTTCTTGACCTAATGTTGGTCCTACGATGTTCTCTTCAACAATGCGCGCAGGCGCCGGTAATTTACCAGCACTTAAAATTGCTGCTAAAGCGTCGGCCTCCGAATCAGTAAAGTTTCCGGTGATTTGCGATGAACCTCCGCTGATCTCTTGATTAACTCTTGGCGATGAGAACACCATGTTATCCATAACAATGGCAATACATTTTCCTTTATTAGCACCTGTTATCTTTTTCCATTTCTCGGCAGCATCCGAATTCATGCTCATGCTTATTAAAGGCACACCACCACTGCGTTGATCGTAATCTTTATTTGCTTTTGTAATGATATCTCCGCTTAAGGCTGCTTTTCCTTTAGCATCCGTTTGCTTGATCACATACAATTCATAATACGTAGTAACTACTTTTCCATTCTCATCTTTTTGCTCAATAGCTTTTGAACTCCACATGAATCTTACTTTCGATGGGAAGATGTTTTTGGTTTTAAGAATTCCTAAATACTGATTTACCTTTGATGTATCATCCTTTGTGTACGAACGACCAACAGCAGGACCATCAGCATATTTTTTTGGTTGACCTTTTTCGTCGTACTCAATCAACGGACGAAGAGGTGAATAGTTTGAGTAAAGAGGCATTCTCTTTAAGAAATTCTTTAGAGCGGTATCTTGAGGATTTACCGAAGGTGTTTTTGCGGCAGCCATTGCAGCCGAATCATTTGTTCCTAAAGAATCTGCTTTAACATCAACTGATGTAGAATCTTTTGCAGTTGTAGTATCTCTAACGGCAACAATTGTTTCAGGATACATTACCTGACGGATAGCAAAGTTTGCTTTGTCCATCAACGATGCAATTTCTCCATTCTCGTATGTTTCCCAGAACTCCAAATTTGCAGTTCCTTGTAAAAGTTCGCGAACACGTTGCTTATCTTTTACACCGGGTAATTCAACAAGGATACGTCCGCTTGCTTCTAATTTTTGAATATTAGGTTGAGTTACACCAAAACGGTCGATACGACTACGGAATGTTTTTTCGGCATTACTTATCGATTCTCCTGCTTTCTTTTTTATGTAAGCGATCACTTCTTCATTACTTGAGTTGTAAGAGATCTCGCTTTTGTTCTCAACCGTTTGGAAGATAGGACCTAGTTTTGCGTTAGGAGCATTTTTCTTGTAGTTTTTTTCGAAAGCAGTGATGAAGTCATCATTGTTTTTTACACCTAAATTCTTTTGAGTTTCATCCAATGTTTTGTTGAACACCACATCAGTACTTCCGTTTGAAAGGCCGCGTACGATATCGATCATCGAAACCTCAAGGGTAACGTTCATACCACCACGTAAGTCCAAACCTAAGTTTAACTCATTCTTTTTACATTCTTCGTAAGTATACTCTGCAATAAGCAGATTATAAACGATCTCTTTCTTCATCGAATCAAGATATCTGTCGGCAATTCTACCTTTTATAGAATCCAAAATGCTTTGCTCTTTGGAAGTATTGCCATTGGCAACTTCCTTCGCAAGGCTTTTGTACTTCTGGGCATTCACAATGCCTTCAGCATATTCAACAGCTTCTGTTTCTACGCTACGCGTAACCCATGTAAACGATAAATAAAAAATACATGCCAGTGTGAGTAACAGGGCAAATACTTTTATAGCTCCTTTGTTTTGCATAAAAATTAATTCTAAATACTTTTTTAATTAAGGGTGCAAATATAACATATTGGGACCTAATTCACAATTTTAGATTAAAATATTGATTATATGGCAGTTATGGTTGAGTTTGCTGATAAAAAAGTGCGTTTTTTAGTGTACTGCAAAGTTCCGCTTTAAAGGGCTAAAAAAGCTCTATTTTCCAGATAGTCGATATATCATACCACTTACTAAACTTAAGGTGGTAAATGTTGTTCATGGTTTGCTTTAGCGACCCAATTGTTGTAATTTGATTTACAATAACCCTAACCTATTCATCATGAATAAAATTTACTTTTTGCTTTTCATATTAATTGTTTCGATTGATGTAAAAGCGCAGTCGGTGATGTCTACCACCATTATTTGTTTTAGAGACGCAAATAATAATGGGATCAAGGATGTTACCGAGAATCCGCTCAGTTCTTCAATTGATCTTTTTTTACTTGATTCTTCCAGTGTTTACGCCCAAATTCATTTTTGCGGCGTTCCATTAACTTTTTCGGCAACATCATCTCAGACACATTATTTTTTATTATTCCGTCAACGTTTTAATCAATATTCGAACTTCTGGACTTTAATGCAGCCTCCTAATCCCTTTCTTTATAAATACATTTCAGGTTCTATAAATTTTGGAAGCATAGTTTATGTTCCTATTCCTCCCGATTTTGGAAATGGTTATTTTCCTGTAACCGATAATTTGAAAACCCTAACTACAATCTATCCTTCACATAGTTGTATGCCCGACTCTATTGGTTTTTCTATTTATCTAGGAAATATTGATTCAGTATGTCTGTAAATAATTATACGTTCAACCCTAATACAGGCGCCAACATCGATTTATATATAAATAATTCCTTGCTGAACTCTTACAGCATTCCACAAACCAATCCGTCTAGCGCTCAAACCGCCAGCGCTTCTGTTATTTGGTATAATGGGGTGGGAATGATAGTGAAGATTTCAAGCATTACCTTCAGCTTAGGTGTAAACAGCATAAAATATGTTATAAAGAACGTGCCTGGTTACACGGTTAATTCTATAGCAGAATACACATTTACGAACAACGTAAATAGTTTCTGCGGTCAGTTATTCGGCTATACCTATGTTGACTGCAATGGGAATTGCCTTGAGGATGCAGGTGACTTCTCAGGCACTTCATTTACTGCCACCAATTTTACCATGGCAAGTATTAGCAATACTTTTAATCTAACTTCCAATGGTAATATTATTACTTCATTACCTTATGGAACTTATACAGTTACTAATAGCAGTCCATGCCCAGCTTCTCCAACTGTTGTCACCATCCCTACAAGCAATACCATTGCGTTAGCTCAACAAACTGTAACTCCCATGTATAACCATTACACAAATCTAGGGTTCTGCTGCGGAGCCCCCCGGTCCGGGATTGGCTGTCCCGGGAGGTACGTTTGTTGCCCAAGCAAATGTTTATTTAGATTATAACTATTGTTCATCACTAATACAATATCCAACGAAATTAAAGATGGTATTGGATCCTGATATGTTTTATATTGCCCCATTTAATTCCACTCCTGCACCATCAAACACCATTGCAGCAGCTACAGGAGATACGATTGTTTGGAATATTATCAGCTCCTCTTCAAATACCTTTTACTGGTCTTCTGTTGGTGTAAAAACAACAGCTATTATTGGAAATCCCTTTACTTTGAAATCAATTATTATTCCACATACCGACTTTAACCTTAGCGACGATATTTATAATTTAACTTTTATATATGGCGGACCGTACGATCCAAATAATAAAGAATCTCAACATCCCAATATGTTAAGCAACGGAAATCTTGTTGTTCCTGTGTCAACAAATGAGATGGTGTATACTATCAATTTTCAAAATCTTGGGAATGCTCCAGCCAAAAATATTTATATAAGAGACACCCTAAGTTCTCAGTTCAATTTAAGTAATTTCAAAATTCTTAATTCGAGTTACCCTGCTACATCACAGATAAATAGTACAACTGAAGGAATTGATGTTCGAATTCCCTTCTATTATGCTTCCTCCAGGTAGCGCTAGTGATTTCACCAATCGTGGTCATGTTACTTATCAGGTGAACATGAACCCAAGTTTACCTGTTGGTACCACCTTAAAAAACCGCGCCCATATTTACTTTGATTATAACAGCCCAATAAGTACCAACCAAACCATTAACACACTTGTTGATCCTACAGGTATTCACAAACAATTTAAAGGCAACGAGGTTTATATTTATCCAAACCCAACATCTGGAGATCTGTCTATTCGCGCAGATAATATTGAGATCACAAAATTTATTGTTTATGATCTTGTTGGCAAAAAAGTAATGGTCGGCAAATTAAATTCTAACGGAATGAAACAAGTAGTTTAACCGAAGGTGTTTATTTCCTTGATCTTTATTCAGAAGATGGGCAAAAGGTTACTGTTAAATTTTTAAAGGCGGGAGATTAGCCTGGAATTGTTTTTAAGGTCTGTTTTTTTTCCTAAGCTCCGGCCTAAAGCCGCGCCAGCGATTGTAGTGAAAAGCCCTACTTAGAACTTTGCGTTATGTTTGTTGGGCAAGGAGGCGACCAAAGGAAGCCACCGCAGACCTACAAACGTAGCAAAGTACAAGTAGGCTTGAAACGAAAAGCGCGCCCGGGCGCCCTAATACTGAGAAATTTTAAGCTTTACTATTTAGTCGAACCTCAAAAAGTATTTTTTATTATTTGGGCGCCTTATCGGGCTATCACTTCAAGCTTGTTTGTCCTTTGCTATGTTTGTCGCACTGCGGGGTCTGCGCAGAAAAAGCGAAGCCTACTCGTTGCGCAAACATTACACAAAGCCCTAAACAAGGCTTTTCGTTCTATCCCGGGCGCAGCATTACGCGTTAGTTTACACTTAAAAACATCTGCCACTTTTTTAATCCTTTTTTACTTTTTTCGGTAGGCTTTTATCGCACTATTTTTAAACAAACTCAATAATAACAAGGCTTACAGAGTTTTTGAGGGACGACTATTTATACAATTCTACGAGTGTAGATTGATCGGGCTTTATACTGAACTTTTTTTCGATCGTATATATACTTCCTTTCAATGTTTTTGAGCGCCATTCGATCACATAATTTCCGGGTTGCAAATAAAATATTTGGTTTGTTGTGTTGGTAAGATTTACAACGCTTTCCATTTTATCGTTTCTCTTGATTAAAATACAACCATCGCCCGCTTCTATGGCTTTTACCTGCAACATTCCTGCGCTTGGTAAAACGATCTCGTTCAGTTTTGATTGCTCAATTTTTATTCCCGCCATATAAGTGCGAGGCAAAGTTAAGATCTCCAGATCATAGGTTCCAATAATGTATTGCTCGTAGGTACTAATGGATTGTACATGTAAGGTTTGTTTTTCGTTGGCATGCCTTACAATATATTTTACTTTCTCGTTAAAATTATAAACACCATTTGGCCGCGAAACTACCATTGCGCCTTGCGGAGCTGATACGGGAATAGTAGTGTGTTTTCCTTCGGCAAGTTTTACTTCTTCGCTTTCCTTAGGAGGAATGGTATGCACAACCACTTTATACGTAGGGAAATCATCCACATACAATGTATCAGGATTTCCAAATTTATTTAGCGTATGAATATAATTGTACTTATACCGTTTTCTGTTCACATCATAAAAGGTCATGTTCACATTGGTTTCGCTGGGTTTATTTTTGCTATCCAATAAATTTACTTGGGCTGATGTCTTTCTTTTCTTTTGCGTTTTTATCAATTCAGTTACATCCGTATAAATATCAGGGTCGTCGTAATCAAAATACGTTCCCACACATTCAAATGTTTTTATTTGCGACAAGGTTAAACCAATACCAATGATAACGGGTTTAAAAACAATTCCTTTCTCCACTAATTTTTGTCGCGCTTCACATGGGTCGCCACCACACTCTTCAATTCCATCAGTAATAATAATGATCATATTCCGCGCTTTTTTGTCAGGAAAATCATTGGCTGCTTCGGTTAAGGAATGCTCAATAGGTGTAATGCCTGTTGGTTTTGCTTCATTTACTTTTTGTTTGATGAGTTCAAGACTGTTTTTGGAATTAAATGGAACCACCAGCTTACTATCTTTGCAATCGCCCGGAGGATATTTTACAGTATGGCCGTACATACGCAAGGCAAATTGATAATTTTTTAATTTACTTAAGCTATCAATGAATTTATTAAACATTTGCTTGGCTCCTTCCATTCGCTGAATATCGCCATGTTTACCAACCATACTATTACTGGCATCAAACACAAATAAAACGCGTGTGGGTTGTTGTGCTTGTAAAAAACTAACACTTAAACACAACATGAAAAGATATATGATCGATTTATTCAATCCCCTAAAATTAAAGAAGCTATGCTTGCAGTAAACTTATAACGTTCATAATTTTTAACGTTACATGCCTAATAACTTAGTGTTTGGCCGAAATCCCTATAACTACCTGGATCATTTCCATCCAAACACAGAGCGTTCTTTGAGAGATTATTTTGACTGGGATAATTTAAGTAATTTTACCCTATGAATTTACAATTCGATATTATCGAGATCCTTAAGGTAACCATGGTGCTTTTTGCGGTAATTGATGTGATTGGTTCCATTCCTGTGATCATTGCCTTGCGGCAAAAAGTGGGTGGCATTGATGCCGGCAAGGCTTCATGGATTTCGATGGCTATAATGCTTTCTTTTCTATTTGTAGGAGATGCTATTTTGAATATTATTGGTATTAGCGTTTCTGACTTCGCCATCGCGGGATCTATCCTTCTTTTTATTGTAGCCTTTGAAATGATCCTTGGTGTTCAAATTTCAAAGGATTCTGTTCCTGCAACAGCTAGCGTTGTTCCTTTGGCCTTTCCTTTAATAGCGGGTACAGGCACCTTAACAACCCTACTTTCCATTCGGGCAGAATACAATTTACTATCCATCATAATTGCTATTGTTTTAAACGTGATCATTGTTTTCTTTGTGCTCAAGTTCCTTAGTAAAATAGAGAAACTTCTTGGAGTTGGAGGAATTGCCATTGTAAAAAAAGTGTTTGGAATTGTTCTTCTTGCCTTAGCCATAAAACTATTTAGAAAACATACCGGATTATAGCTTGCCGCCAACTTATTTCCATTTCGGTATTCGTTGTTTTTACTTTGGTACTTTTCAAAACCGATGCTTTTCGCTGGAATCATGTGGTAGGTTTGCTCTTTTAATGGCCGCGGTTTACTTTTACATCTAAAAGTAGTTTCATCATTTCTCGATACAAAAAAAATTAAAAGAGACGCATTTTTTCTCCCGATAATTATCGGAACGAAATGACCTCGGTTTTAAAAATCGCTTGAACCTTTGTCAATTCAAGTGATTTTTTGCCTGCCTCTTGCAAAAATTGCCTGCCTCACCGGTAGGCAGGTATCGAGAATTGACATGGAAAGTTCCGCGTTTTTTATACCTTTGTTCTCCAATTTATAACTAATGAAACGCGTCAAAATCAAAGATGTTTTAAAAACATCGCCAACAGAACAGGAAATTATAGTTAAGGGATGGATAAAAACATTTCGCAATAATCAATTCATTGCGTTAAATGATGGTTCTACCAATAATAATTTACAAGTTGTTGTTGATTTTAATGCTACTCCCGAAGAAACTTTAAAACGCATTACAACAGGTGCTTGTATAAGCGTTGTTGGGAAATTGATTGCCTCTCAAGGAAAAGGACAAACAGTTGAATTAGTTTGCAAAACCTTAGAAATATTAGGTGATAGTGATGCCGAGAAATTTCCTTTACAACCAAAAAAACACAGTCTTGAATTTTTACGCGAAATAGCGCATTTACGCTTTCGCACCAATACATTTGGCGCTGTGTTTCGTGTGCGTAATGCATTAGCATTTGCAGTTCACAAATTTTTTCAAGAAAAAGAATTTCTTTATTTGCACACGCCTATCATTTCTTCTAACGATGCCGAAGGTGCCGGTGAAACGTTTCATGTAACCAATTTTGATATTGCAAATCCTCCTAAAACAGAAACAGGAGAAATTGATTATAGACAAGATTTTTTTGGTAAGCCTGTTAACTTAACGGTAAGCGGACAACTAGAAGGAGAATTGGCCGCCATGGCGTTTAGTGATATTTATACGTTTGGTCCTACGTTTAGAGCAGAGAATTCAAATACGGTTCGCCACCTGGCCGAATTTTGGATGATAGAGCCGGAGATGGCTTTTTATGACTTGACTGATAATGCAAACTTAGCTGAAGAGCTTTTAAAATATGTTATTGCTTACGCCATTGAAAAATGTGGAGATGATATTGAATTTTTATCGCAACGTTTGTTAGAAGAAGAAAAGCAAAAACCACAATTGGAGCGTAGCGAAATGAGTTTGGTGGAGAAATTAAAATTCTGTTTGGATAATAATTTTGAACGTGTTACGTATACAGAAGCTATAGCCATTTTAAAAGACAGCAACCATAACAAGAAAAAGAAATTCCAATATTTGGTAAATGATTGGGGTGTTGATCTTCAAAGCGAGCACGAACGTTATTTGGTTGAGAAACATTTTAAGAAGCCGGTTATCTTAACTGATTATCCTAAAAATATTAAAGCATTTTATATGCGCCAAAATGATGATGGAAAAACCGTAAGAGCCATGGATATTTTATTTCCGGGAATTGGCGAAATTGTTGGCGGAAGTCAGCGTGAAGAACGTTTGGAAAAACTAGAAACACGCATGAAGGAAATGAACATTCCTGTTGAAGAATTAGATTGGTATTTGGATACACGCCGATTTGGAGCTTGTCCGCATGCTGGATTTGGTTTAGGCTTTGAGCGGTTGGTTTTATTTGTAACGGGCATGACAAACATTCGTGATGTAATTCCTTTTCCGCGTACACCAAAAAATTGTGAGTTTTAATTTCCAGTTTCTGTTTCCTGGCGATTTCGCAGATCAACGCAGATCAGGAAATGCAATCATCTGCGAAAATCTGCGGGAGCTTAAAACCGGATTCCTATCAAACTCACATCATCCACCTGTTCTAATTCTTTTTTCCAATTATCGAATGTGGTATTCAAGACCTCTTTTTGAGTATTCAATGGTTTTGTATGAATAGAAAAAAGAAGTTGGCACAAATTCTTTACTTTAAATTTCTTTCCTGCCTCGCCGCCAAACTGATCGGCATAACCATCGGAAAATAAATAAATCATCATTCCCGATTTCACTTCCAATTCGATTAAATTAAAAGTCACATCATCGCCAACTGATGATCCGCCAATGGAACGTTTATCGGGTTTTAATTCGGTAAGTTCTCCATTGTTTACAGTGTAAACCAGACGATTTGCAGAGGCTATGTATAATTTATTTCCTTCGTGTAAAACAACAGTAGCATCCATACCATCGTGCGATTGTACTCCGGTTCCCTGGCGCAAAGTGCTTCGAATTTCATTATGAAGTGCGCTTAATATTTCATTAGGTTTTTTTACACCGCGCTCAATAATTATTTGCTTTAATAGGTTACTTCCTATCATGCTCATCAATGCACCCGGAACGCCATGTCCAGTGCAGTCTGCCAGAATCGCATATTTACATTCATCCTTCTTTTTAAATTGATAAAAATCTCCACTCACAATATCACGTGGTTTAAAAAGAACAAAATTATCTTTGAAAATATCGTTTATCTCATTCTCCGTCGGAAGTATAGAACGCTGAATACGTTGCGCGTAATTGATACTATCGGTAATGTCTTTATTCTTTTCTTCAATTACTTTTTTCTGTTCATTGATTTCCGATGTCCTTTCTTCTACCTGCATCTCTAATATTTCATTTTGCTCTGATAAGATCTTTTGTTTTTCTTTTTCCTGCTCTATATTCTTTGCCGAAAGTTCTTCGACTTCTATCAGCTTCTTAGAAAGGTTTTTGTTGGTTGTAGCAAAATCCCACGCAAGGAAAATGGACATACTAAGGGGCATTGCTGTGATACCAAAAGCTAGCATTACTGACAAGATCTCATCCTGAAGTGAGTCGCCGCCGAGATCTACAGAACCTGTTAAGACCGCTGTTAGTAAAAGGCCTACAAAAAATAAGAGAAAAATTCCAAAACCTGCCGTAATAAGAAGTGCTCCCCTCTTTCTTTTCATAGAGGCGACAATAAGCACGCGGATCATTTCAACAACTGTGTACGCTATAAATAATACGGAAAGCAAAAGACCTATAAATAAATGGAAGAAGAAAGAAACAAGAATAACAAAAGAAATGATGAGAGATGCGTAGAACAATTTTGGAAAACGATCGTAAAAAAATGAGTAGATCACAGTTTGCAGCGAAACAAAAAAGATTGGCGTGGAGAGATAAACACCAAACATCATGTAATCACTCGTGTCCACATTCGTCATCACATTCTTTACAAGATAGTAATACAGAAAATAGAAGCTTAGCACGAAACAAAAAAGTGAAAAGTAAAGATTCGAGCGGCGAACTGTATAAAACATAAAAAGCAATAGGTGCAACGCTGCTATTGTTGCAAAGAAAACGAACATGCCTAGTCCTCGCTCGGCTTTTTCGGAAAGCTCTCCGACTATTTCATTATTTACATTTTCAGCCTTATCAAGTTTCATATCAAAACCCGCTTGTATGGCGCCTGCAGAATTATAACTTCTATAACTTTTTGTGTTCGAATATCTTACGGCTATCACATATTCTCCATTGCATTTCGGCGGCAAGGTTATAACTCGAAAAGGTGCCGATTCGCGCTTTTCTTTTTCAGGATCACAACTCACAAAACCATATGAACCGTAAAGCACGCCGTTGATATAAATTTCAGAGGCCCCCCCTTGTTGGTGAACATATATAACGCGTGCATAATCGGGATTCACTTTTAAATGAAATCTGAAAATAGCCATGCACTTAAATCCAATGCGTTTCATTTCTGCTTCGCTAAGGCTGGGAAATGCTTTAGGCCACTGTGAATCGTTAAACCCTTGAAGAAGAAATTGTGGATCGTCAACAAGCGAATAACGCCATGAGCTATCAAGTACACCTGAACCGTTTACATTCATCGTAACCATAAACGTCGAACCATTCACAGAATCAACATTCGGGGCCTGCTGAGCCCTTGCTGAAAAGAAAGAAATAATTGAACAAATTATTATAACATACTTGGAGAACCTCATCAATCAAATATACTGATTTAGTGAGGGTAAGTGATTTTTCCGAAGTGGCATTTTGCTTTTCATTAAATTATTTTAATCAAAACAAGATTTAAAAGGCATCTATAAAAATTAGGTCCTGCTTGTTAATATCCTATTGAAAGCATAGGTTGCTTTTTAATAGTCTTTGTTTTGTGGAACAACCGTGGAACTACTATAGATAAAGAGACTTCGGGATAATGGCAACTCCAATAATACAAAATCTTCATGATACTAACACTGTTCATAACCTTCATTTTTTCAACAGAAGTGGTAAAAAGTGTCTCAAAGTGGTAAAAAGTGGTAAAACTATGCGTATTTTTGTTAAATCATTAGAAATCAAGGGATGGCAAGCCTCATAGGAGAATATGACTGTAAAGTGGACGCAAAAGGGCGTTTCATGTTCCCTGTGGACCTTAGGAAGCAGATGGATAGCGTTTTTGATAAGGGTTTTGTGATTAATCGCAACCTCCACCAAAAATGTTTAGTGCTTTATCCCATCAGCGAATGGAATCGTTTGAACAACAAACTCAGCAAGTTAAATCGGTTAATTAAAGCCAACGACGTTTTTGTTCGTCGCTTTACCGGTGGTGCTACAAACTCGGATGCAGATTCATCGGGAAGACTTTTAATTCCGAAGTCGCTTACTCAACACGCAGAAATTAAATCAGACATAAAAGTACTTGGCAGCAACAATGTGATAGAAATATGGGATAAGGCGCTGTACGAAGAATTCCTGAATCAGGATGTGAACATTGAACAACTCGCACAAGATGTTTTAGGTGGATTGAATTTTAATGATGATGAGTGATAACGCTTATCATATACCCGTTCTTTTAAAAGAGTGTATTGAGAATTTGAATATTGAACCCGATGGTGTTTACGTGGATCTTACGTTTGGAGGGGGCGGACATTCAAAAGCTATTCTTGAAAAATTAAGTGCAAAAGGAAAACTGTTCGCGTTCGATCAGGATCCGGATGCGCAAAAGAATGCTTTAAAAGATGAACGTTTTGTTTTGATACCACAAAATTTTCGCTTCATGAAAAATTATTTGAAGCTAAACGGTATAAAAACAGTTGACGCAATACTTGGGGATCTTGGAGTTTCTTCTCACCAATTTGATTCGGCCGAGCGCGGTTTCTCTATAAGATTTGATGCAGCATTAGATATGCGCATGAATCAAAATAGCGATCTCACTGCCAAAAAAATCGTGAATGAGTACAGCGAAGAAAAACTTGTTTCGGTTTTTAAAGAGTACGGCGAAATAAGTAATGCCAAAAAAGTAGCATGGCTTATTTGCAAGCATCGCGAAGAGAAAGAGATCGAAACAACTGAGGACCTGAAAGAGATTACAAAGAGTTGTCATTCAAAACACGAAGAAAATAAATTCTTAGCTCCTTTATTCCAAGCCTTGCGCATTGAAGTAAACCAGGAGATAGAAGCGCTTAAAGAATGTTTGAACGATTGTTACACAGTTCTTAAAACGGAAGGAAGACTAGTGGTAATTTCTTATCACAGTTTGGAAGATAGATTGGTGAAGAACATAATTAAAAGCGGTAACACCGAAGGAATAATTGAAAGAGATGTGATCTACGGATCAACAACAAAAGTATATAAGAACTTAACAACAAAACCAATTTTACCAAGTGCAAGCGAGCTCGAAAGAAATTCAAGAGCACGAAGCGCAAAATTAAGAGTTGCAGAAAAAATATAATGGCGAATAAAATACGCGACATAAAAAAAGAAGAGCCTATTGAGAAAGTGGTTGAGCAACAGCCGGTGAAAAAGGCTGCTGCAAGACCAGGGAAAAAAGGTGTGCTTGCCAAAGCATTATCAGGCGTTTTTAGTGGTACTTTTTTAGCAAATGAAAAGAACTTTAAACATGTTCCATTCATTTTATTTATTGCGATTATGGCTACAGCGTATATCGCATATGGTTATTATGCCGACGATACCATTAGAGATGTAAATAAGATCACCAACAATTTAAAAGAACTAAAATCAGAATTTATTTATACAAAAAGTGAATTGATGTTTGCCAGCAAGCAAAGTGAAGTTGCTAAAGCTGCAGAATCCATAGGGTTAAAAGAACCTATTACACCGCCCTTAAAAATTAAAGTAGACAGTACACAACTCCATAAAAACCAGCAACAAAAGAATTGAAAGAGAAAAAAGATATACTATCACGCATTTACCTTGTTTACGTACTTCTCTGTGTCTTCTCACTTTCAATTTTGTATCGCATCATCGTGATCCAATTTGTGCAAGGTGATGAATGGAAAGCAAAAGCCGAAGCTTTCACCACAAAAGTTCACGAAATAGAAGCCGTTCGCGGTAATATTTTTGACGTAAACGGGGCCTTGCTAGCTACCTCACTCCCCTACTACGAAATTGGAATTGACATCAATGCGCCAAGCATCGATGAAAAGTTATTCCGCGAGAACAAAGATTCATTGGCGCTTTGTTTGCACAACCTATTTAAGGATAAAAGTGAAACACAATACCTGAGAATTTTAAATAGCGCTCGCAAAACAAAAGATCGTTATGTACTTTTGCAACGCAGTGTTTCATATAAAGATCTTCAGGCTCTAAAAAAATTCCCCATTCTTCGCAAAGGAAGCAAAGGTGGTTTAGTAACACTTCAAACAAACAAACGTGAACGTCCGTTTAGATTACTTGCAGCCCGCACTATAGGCTTAGCGCGTGATGGCGTAAAACCGGTTGGTTTGGAAGGCGCATTTGACACTTCATTAACAGGTATTAGCGGAAGACGTTTGATGCAAAAAATTGCCGGTGATGTTTGGAGACCGATCAACGATGAAAACGAAGTGGAACCAAAAGATGGGAGTGATCTTTACACAACGATCGACATCAATATTCAAGACGTTGCTGAACATGCCCTTTTAAAAGCACTTGTAAAAAATAATGCAACCCACGGTTGCGCTGTATTAATGGAAGTAAAAACAGGCGCTATTAAAGCGATTGCCAACTTAACCAAAGGCGGAAAAGATTCTACAGAATATTATGAGTCGTTAAATTATGCTATTGGTTATCCAACTGAACCGGGCTCAACTTTTAAGCTTGCATCATTCCTTGCATTGCTTGAAGATTATAATATTAGCTTAGACGAACAAGTACAGGTTGGTAAGGGAAAGTGTAATTATTATGATATTACTGTAAGCGATTCGCACGAACCAGAAGCAGAAAAGATCTCGGCTCAACGTGTTTTTGAAACATCGTCAAATGTTGGAACAACAAAATTAGTTACAAAATATTTTGCTAAAAATCCACAGCAATTTGTGGATAGGCTAAATGCATTTGGTTTAAACAAACCGTTAGGACTAACAATTCCAGGTGAAGGAAAACCATTAATCAAGCAAACAAAAGATAAAGATTGGAGCGGTGTTACATTACCTCAAATGAGTTATGGCTACGAAAGTTTAATAACACCTTTACAAACACTTACACTATATAATGCCATTGCCAATAATGGTAAAATGGTAAAGCCGCATTTTGTAAAAGAAATAAAACGCAATGATAATACGGTAATGAAATTTGGAACCGAGATCATTAACGAGCAAATTGTAAAACCAAGCACCATCAAAAAAGCCAAACAATTACTAGAAGGTGTTGTACTAAAGGGAACAGGAAAAGGATTGAACATTACCGCATTTAAAGTTGGTGGTAAAACCGGAACCGCGGCCATTGCAAAAAATGGTATTTATGGTAAAGGTAATCAGCGTACGTATCAAGCATCGTTTGTAGGATACTTTCCAGCCGATAATCCTTTGTATACATGTATTGTAATCATCAATTCTCCGAGCAATGGTATTTATTACGGAGGCTTAGTTGCAGGCCCTGTATTTAAAGAAATAGCCGAAAAAGTATATTCCGGAAGTCTGGATTTTCTCTCGCCTATCAATGATCAAAATACCGTGATCACTAAAGCGCCAATCATTGCTATGGTAAAAGGTGATGAATTGAATAAGGTAATTAAGCAATTGAATATTCCTGCAAAAAATATTCCTGCGAGTTCAGCTTACGTATCAAGAAATTACAGCGATAGTACAAAACTAAATGTGGTTGAAGCAAAGCTAGAAGACACACTTAAAAAAGGATTGATTCCAAATCTTAGCGGCCTTTCGGCGAAAGACGCATTGTATTTATTAGAGAATAAAGGATTGAATGTAAAACTTGAAGGTTACGGATTGGTAAAAAAACAAAGCATTTCGGTTGGACAAAAATTCAACAAGGGCGATAAAATTATTTTGACACTGAGTTAATGAAATTATTGAGCGACATATTATACAAGGTAAGACTGGAAGAGATCAGTGGCTCAACCCATTCTGCTATTTCATCGGTAACCTTTGATTCGCGTAAAGTGAAAAAAGATTCGGTGTTTGTTGCCATTAAAGGAGATGCAAATGATGGCCATGAATTTATTGCAAAAGCTATTGAGAATGGGGCCATTGCTGTTGTTTGCGAAGAACTGCCCAAAGAACGCAAGGCGGAAGTTACTTATGTGAAAGTAAAAAATTCGCATGAAGCTTTGGGGTTTATTGCTTGCAATTATTTTGATAATCCGTCGGCAAAATTAAAACTTGTTGGAGTTACCGGAACAAATGGCAAAACTACCACTGTTACTTTACTATTTAATTTATTCAGATCTCTTGGCTATACAGCCGGGTTATTATCAACCGTTCAAAATAAAATAAATAATACAGTTATTCCAGCTACACACACCACCCCTGATGCATTAACGCTCAACGAACTTTTGCATACCATGACAGAGCAAGGGTGTGAATATGCTTTTATGGAAGTTAGTTCGCACGCCATAGTTCAACATCGTGTTACAGGAATTTCATTTGCCGGCGCTGCGTTCAGCAATATTACACACGATCATTTAGATTATCACAAAACCTTTGATGAATATATAAAGGCAAAAAAAGGTTTATTCGATCAATTACCATCCGAAGCATTTGCATTAACCAATGTTGATGATAAGAATGGCAAAATAATGTTGCAAAACTGCAAAGCAAGCAAGCATTCGTATAGTTTAAAAACTGTGGCAGATTTTAAATGCAAGATCATTGAAAATCATTTGAATGGACTATTACTCAATATTGACAATAAAGAAGTTTGGGTAAAATTGATTGGATCATTCAATGCATATAATATATTAGCCGTGTATGCTACTGCTGTTCTGTTAAAGCAAGATAAAACAAATGTGCTTACCGCTTTAAGCAATTTAAATTCGGTAGAAGGCCGTTTTCAATATTTCAAATCAAAAGGTGGCGTTATTGGCATTATAGATTACGCCCATACACCCGATGCATTAAAAAATGTTTTAGAAACAATAAAAGACATTCGCACTGGCAACGAACAAGTAATAACCTTGGTTGGTTGTGGTGGCGATAGAGACACAACAAAGCGTCCTATTATGGCCGGAATTGCTTGCGAATTAAGCAATAAGATCATTTTAACGTCCGACAATCCTCGCAGTGAAGATCCTGAAGAAATTTTGAATCAAATGCAAAAAGGTGTTTCGCCTGTAGATGTGAAAAAAACTTTACGCATCTCCGATAGAAAAGAAGCAATACGTACGGCCTGTACTTTAGCAAAAAGCGGCGATATTATTTTGATCGCCGGAAAGGGTCACGAAAAATATCAAGAGATAAAAGGCGTGAAGCATGATTTTGATGATTACAAACTATTTAAAGAAACCATAAGCGCCATAGAAGTATAATGCTGTATTACTTATTTACATATTTAGATAAGGCTTTCGATTTTCCGGGAGCAGGTGTATTTAATTACATTTCCTTTCGAGCAGCATTTGCACTCATCACTTCTTTGCTCATTACATTGATATTTGGTAAACGCATTATTGAATTCATTCGAAAAAAACAAATTGGCGAAACCATTCGCGAATTAGGTTTGGAAGGACAGGCTAAAAAAAGCGGAACACCAACGATGGGTGGTTTGATTATCATTGCAGGAATCCTGATCCCAACCTTACTATTCGCCAAAGTTATGAATGTGTACATCATTTTGATGATCATATCAACTGTTTGGTTAGGCGCCCTCGGATTTTTAGATGATTACATTAAAGTGTTTAAAAAGAATAAAGAAGGCTTACAGGGTAAATTTAAAATTGTTGGTCAAGTAGGCATTGGATTAATTGTTGGTTGTGTTTTATATTTTCATCCCGATGTTGTTATTAAAGAACGATTAGAATCAGGAAAAACAGATATCATTTCCATTTCGCAAGGAACAGAGAAAAAAGTAACTCCGCCAAAATACGCTGAGATTCCTACTAAAACTTTAAAGACCACCATTCCTTTTTTAAAAGAAAACGAACTAGACTATTCAAAACTTATTTCGTGGGCTTGTGATGATTGCGCAAAATACGGCTGGTTGATATTTATTCCTATGGTGATCTTAGTTGTAACGGCTGTTTCCAATGGAGCAAATATTACTGATGGAATTGATGGATTAGCCGCAGGTTCAAGCGCCATAATTGGTGTGGTGCTTGGCATTTTTGCATATGTATCTGGTAATACCATTTTTGCTGATTACTTAAACATTATGTACATACCACACTCTGCTGAACTTGTGGTATTTATTGCTGCTTTCATTGGAGCTTGCGTTGGATTTTTGTGGTACAACTCTTTCCCCGCACAAGTATTTATGGGCGATACAGGAAGTTTAGCCATTGGTGGTATCATTGGTGTATTCGCAATTTCTATTCGTAAAGAATTATTGGTTCCTATCCTATGCGGTGTATTTGTGGTGGAAAGCCTTACTGTTATTCTTCAAGTATACTATTTCAAATTTCAAAAGAAAAAAAGAGGATTGGAATACGCGCAAACCCATCGCCTATTTAAAATGGCGCCTTTGCATCATCATTATCAAAAGAAAGGATTTCATGAAGCTAAAATTGTGATGCGATTTTTTATTATTGGAATTATACTAGCTGTATTAACCTTCGTAACACTCAAGTTAAGATAATGAGTAAACGCATGGTGATACTTGGTGGAGGAGAAAGCGGTGTGGGTAGTGCCATATTGGCCAAACAAAAAGGATACGACGTTTTTTTAAGCGATAAAGGAGCGTTTAAAGAAAAATACAGAACACAATTAGTAGAGAATAAAATTGAGTTCGAAGAAGGGAAACACACAGAAGAAAAAATATTGAATGCTACGGAAGTGATCAAAAGTCCGGGCATACCCGATAAAGCAGAATTGATTGTGAAATTAAAAGAGAAACATATACCGGTGATATCCGAAATTGAATTTGCAGGACGATATACGTCTGCCAAAACAATTTGCATCACAGGATCTAATGGTAAAACTACAACTGCCATGCTTACTTATCATACTTTAAAAAAAGCAGGGTACAATGTTGGTTTGGCGGGAAATGTGGGTAAGAGTTTTGCTTTGCAAGTTGCTACCGAAAATTTTGATCTCTACGTTTTAGAATTAAGTAGTTTCCAACTCGATGGTATGTTTGATTTTAGAGCCGATGTGTCTATTCTTTTAAATATCACACCCGATCATTTAGATCGCTACGAAAACAAATTTGACAATTATGTGGCGTCTAAATTCCGCATAATTCAAAACCAAACCTCACACGATTCATTTGTGTATAATGCAGATGATGAAGTGATGAGAGAATATATGAAAACCTGGAAAACCCCAGTGCAGCTTGTGCCCTTTAGCATCAAAAAGCCAATTGAAGGCGATGGTGCATTTTTAACCGAAAACCAATTAACCATAAACTATAAATCAAACCAAAATCCCTTAATTATGACGATTGAACAACTCGCCCTTCAAGGCAAACACAACGTGTACAATTCAATGGCAGCTTCTCTTGCTTCACGCATCGTTGATGTGCGAAAAGAAAGCATCAAAGAAAGTATGCAAGATTTTCAAGGTATTGAACACCGCCTCGAATTTGTTGCATCTATCAATGGTGTTGAATTTATCAACGATTCAAAAGCTACCAACATCAATTCAACTTGGTATGCATTAGAAAGCATGCAAAAACCAATTGTTTGGATTTGCGGCGGACAAGACAAAGGCAATGATTACAATGAACTAACCGAATTGGTTGGGCAAAAAGTAAAAGCTATTATTTGTCTTGGTAAAAACAACAAAAAGATCATCAGTGCTTTTAAAGATACTGTTGAATTAATTGTTGATACCGACAATGCTCATGATGCTGTTGCGGCTGCGTACAAGATCGGCAAAACAGGTGATGTTGTGCTTTTATCGCCAGCTTGCGCTAGTTTCGACCTGTACGAGAATTACGAAGACAGAGGAATGCAGTTCAAAGCGGCTGTTAGGTCACTTTAATTAACAACGCAGCTTAACGGAAAAGCCCAAGGGTTCGCATCATTTTACAAAATGGTTTTAAAACCGACGGCATATACCTGATCAAAATTTAATCAGAATACTTCCGCAAGCGCAATAAAAAAAAGGAAAATGAAATTATTCAGCTACTTAAAAGGCGATAAGGTTATTTGGGCGATAATGCTTTTATTATCACTGCTCTCTACTTTGGTGGTTTATAGCGCCGTTGTAACTCTTGCACATAAATACAAGCAGGGCGATACTGAATTCTTCCTTATTAAACATTTTGGTTTGATAGTTTCTGGGTTTTTACTGGCTTATTTCTTCCATAAAATAAAGTATACAGCCTTTAGTAAGATCTCACAAATAGGTTTTTATTTATGCATACCTCTTCTTCTCTTCACTTTATTTAAGGGTGTTAGCGCCGGAGAAGCTGTTCGTTGGTTGCCAATTCCCGGAACATCTCTTACATTTCAGTCGTCGGATATTGCTAAGATCATGTTGTTATTATACGTTGCAAGAACTATAACCTTAAAGTTTGATCAGCTGCAAGATTTTAAAGGTTTAGCACTCCATTTACTATTACCCATTGCTATGATTTGTGGTTTAATATTGCCTGCTAATTTTTCTACAGCAGCATTACTATTTATTAATTGCCTATTTTTAATGTTTGCAGGTCGCATCAAATTAAAATTTATCACTTATATTTTATTGATGTGTGTTGGATTTGGTTTACTCTTAAGTCTTTTAATATTTACGGTTCCCGATCTTATCCCAAGGGGAAGAACATGGAAAGCGCGTATTGAGAATTTTGCCAGTGGCGACACAAAAGCAAATTACCAAGCCGAACAAGCCAAAATTGCCATTGCAACAGGTGGTATTATAGGAAAAGGTCCTGGTAATTCAACCCAACGTGCATTTTTACCGCAAGCTTCTTCCGATTTTATTTATGCTATCATCATTGAAGAGTATGGGTTGATCACTGCTCTTTTAATTTTATTCCTCTACCTCATTCTTTTTTTTAGAGGCATTCGCATTTTGCGCGACTCCGATAAAACATTTGGCGGATTAATTTCCGTCGGGCTCGCATTTAGTCTTGTTTTTCAGGCGCTCATTAATATGGCCGTTGCGGTAAATCTTTTTCCGGTTACAGGTCAGCCTTTACCTTTGATCAGCATGGGCGGAACGTCCATTTGGTTCACCATGATCTCTTTGGGAATTATTTTAAGCGTAAGCAACAGCACTAACGATAAAACCGAAGAGCAACTTGCAACCGACTAAAGTCATATTAAGCGGTGGTGGCACCGGTGGACATATATTTCCTGCCGTAGCCATTGCCAACGAACTCAAAAAGCAAATTCCAAACATTCAAATTCTTTTTGTAGGTGCTTTAGGCAGAATGGAAATGGAAAAAGTTCCGAAAGCCGGTTATGATATTGTTGGATTACCTATCTCCGGATTTCAAAGAAATTTATCACTATCAAATTTTACTTTTCCTTTTAAACTTATCATGAGCTTACTAAAAGCTCGTAAGATCATTAAAGATTTTAAACCTGATGTGGTTATTGGAACCGGAGGTTACGCCAGCGGGCCAATCCTGAGAGCCGCAACCAATAACAGAATTCCAACTCTGATTCAAGAACAGAATTCTTACGCGGGCATTACCAATAAAATTTTGGGCGCAAAAGTAAATACCATTTGCGTGGCTTACGAAGGGATGGAAAAATTTTTTCCAAAAGAAAAAATTGTTTTTAGTGGCAATCCAATTCGTCAGGATATTACAGGTGTTTCCGACAAAAGAAATGAAGCCTTTGAATTTTTTAAACTTGATAAAAATAAAAAAGCCATACTAGTTGTTGGCGGAAGCTTAGGCGCTAAGGGCATCAACGAAGCTATGGGTGAAGGTTTAAAAACATTGGCCGAACAGAATATCCAACTCGTATGGCAAACCGGCAAAACGTACTTTGAAACAGCCAAACAACAATGTGCTCCTTTTCAATCTAAGAATATTAAAGCTGTTGATTTTATCACACGAATGGATCTTGCTTATGCCTTTGCCGATTGCGTGATTTCTAGAGCTGGCGCAGGCGCTATTTCCGAACTATGTGTAGTAAAAAAACCAAGCATTTTTGTTCCATTACCAACGGCTGCGGAAGATCACCAAACAAAAAATGCCATGGCGTTGGTAATGAAGAACGCGGCGCTTTTAGTAAGAGATGCCGATGCAAAAAAAGATCTTATTAGAAAGGCTCTTGATTTAATAACAGACGAATCACTACAAAAAGAACTCACCGAAAAAATTGGCACAATGGCCATTCACAATTCTGTAGAGATCATTGCCAAAGAGGTACTAAAGCTCTTGAAAAAATGAACATCTTAAATTACAAATTATATTACTTTTTGGGTATAGGCGGCATTGGAATGAGTGCACTGGCAAGGTATTTCAACCATTACGGTAAAAAAGTTTCAGGTTACGATAAAACAAAAACAGTTCTTACATCTCAATTAGAAAATGAAGGAATTCCGTGTTATTTCGAAGAGAATGTTGAATTCCTCCAAAAAAATTTAAGCGGCTATACACCCGAAGAAGTCTTGATCGTTTTTACACCAGCCGTACCCTTGGAACACAAGGAATATGTATTCTTAAAACAAAATGGTTACACCATTTTAAAACGCTCACAGGTATTGGGCGAAATAACCAAACAATTCAAAACAATTGCCATCGCGGGTACTCATGGAAAAACAACAACAACAACCATGGTTTCGCATTTGCTGAAGAACAATGACGTTAATTGTTTTGCCTTCATGGGTGGAATATCGAAGAATTACGATACAAATCTCTTGCTTGGCGATGCTTCAAAAAGCGAAACATTTGTTGTAGTTGAAGCGGATGAATACGATCGTTCCTTCCTAACATTACATCCGTATCTATCTGTAATTACGAGTTGTGACGCAGATCATTTAGACATATACAAGAACCACCAATTTGTAAAGGAAGGCTACGAATTATTTGCGAATCAGATACAGAAAAATGGTTGTTTGATTGTTAACAAAAATGTTGATAACGAATTGCGTCTTCCCTCTAATAAGCTCATCTACTCTTTAAATTTAAATACCAATTATGTTGCTGAAAATGTGCGTTTTATAGAAAATGAAGCGCACTTTGATGTGGTTAGCCCGATTGAAAATTTAACAGGTATTTGTCTCGGAATTACAGGGATGCATAACGTTGAAAATTCAATCGCTGCAATTGCAATAGCGCAGCAAATTGGTTTAAAAGGCGATCAAATAAAAAAAGCCTTACGTTCTTTTAGTGGTGTGAAACGCAGATTTGATTACCGATTCAAATCGAGCAAAATAATCTACATTGATGATTATGCGCATCACCCCGAAGAGTTGAGAGCAACCATATCATCGGTGAAGCGAATTTACCCAGGCAAAAAGATCACAGGGATTTTTCAACCTCATCTTTTTAGCCGCACAAGGGATTTTGCTGATGGTTTTGCCGAGAGCTTGAGTTTACTAGACGAAGTGATACTGTTGGATATTTATCCCGCACGCGAACTTCCGATAGAAGGTATAACATCAGAAATGCTTCTTGAAAAAGTAAATAAAACTGATAAAAAACTATTGAGCAAGCAAGGCGTATTAGAGCATATTAAAAAAAATGATTTTGATGTGATCGTAACACTAGGGGCCGGAGACATTGATGGATTAGTAAAACCCATTGAAGACCTACTAAAAGAAAAGATAAAATAGCATTTTGAAGAAAATAAATTATAAAAAACTTTTTACCGCACTTACCTGGGTTCTTGTTCTTTCCGGCCTTGTCATTTCATGGTCGTTTGCCAGCGAAAAAAACGATCATGCCAAAGTAAATCATGTATCGGTAGAAATCATTAATCCATCCGACAACGAATTCATCAACGAAACAGAAGTGAAAAATTTCTTTGAAGAAAGACATGATGTTTTGGTGAACAATGAACTAAAAAACATCGACATTAACGGTTTAGAAAAAGCTCTCAATTCAAATCCTGCCGTTGAGAATGCTGAAATTTCTTATGATGTAAATGGAGATCTTAAAATCACAGTGAAACAACGCCGTCCTTTGGTTCGCATCATTACATCAAGCGGCGAAAGTTACTATATTGATTCATTAAGCAAGCTTATGCCTTTGAGTGATAAAGCAACAGGAAGAGTTTTGATTGCCAACGGTGCTATTTACGAATCATACGCGCGCCGTTACCAATATTCAGTTGAGCAAATTGCGCAGAATCCATTATTTAAAGAGATTAGCGTATTAGACGATATTTACGATATCTCAAAGCATATTTATGCAGATTCGTTATTGTGCAATCTTATCCACCAAATTTATGTTACACCAGAAAAGGAATTTGTTTTAACGCCTGTAGTTGGGGATCAATCTATTTTATTGGGGAAAAATGAAGATCTCGATATGAAACTCAACAAACTTAAATTATTTTACAGCGAAGGGCTGAATAAGACCAATAGCTGGAACAAATATTCAACTATTAATTTAAAATTTAAAAACCTGGTTGTTTGCACCAAAAAATAATTCTATGGAAGAAAACACAACTAATTTAGGCTCTGACCTTGTAGTAGGGCTAGACATCGGAACAACAAAAATTGCTGCCATTATTGGCCGTAAAAATGAACATGGTAAAATTGAGATCATGGGCATTGGCAAAACCGAATCGCTTGGCGTTAACCGTGGCGTTGTAGTTAATATTGAACAAACCGTTGCTTCAATAAAAACTGCTATTGCTATTGCTGCCGACAAGGCCAATGTTGATATTGGAGAAGTTATTGTAGGTATAGCCGGTCAACACATCAAAAGCATGCAACACCGTGGTATGATAACTCGTCAATCACTAGACGATGAAGTTAGCCAAAAAGACGTGGATCAATTGATTGATAATATGCATCGCCTGGTAATGAACCCTGGCGAAGAAGTAATTCATGTTATTCCACAAGAATACATCATTGATAACGAAAGCGGCATCAAAAATCCAATTGGTCACGCCGGTATTCGCTTAGAAGGAAACTTTCATATCATCACCGGGCAAGTAAGTGCCGTTAAAAATATTTTTAAATGCGTTAACCGTTCAGGTTTAGAAATTGTTGATCTTCATTTAGAGCCATTGGCAAGTGCTGATGCTGTATTAAGCGACGAAGAAAAAGAAGCCGGTGTTGTATTGGTTGATATTGGCGGTGGTACTACCGATGTTGCCGTATTTTACGATGGCATTATTCGTCACACTGCTGTAATTCCATTTGGTGGAAATATTGTAACGGAAGATATCAAAGAAGGATGTAGTATCATTAAATCACAAGCAGAACAATTGAAAGTTCGTTTTGGTTCGGCATTAGCACAAGAAAATCAGGAAAATGAGATCATTTCTATTCCCGGTTTATCTGGACGCCCACCAAAAGAAGTTTCTGTAAAATTATTAGCGCAGATCATTCAGGCGCGTATGGAAGAGATTTTAGAATTTGTATTGTTCGAGATAAAATCATCAGGCTACGAACGCAAATTGTCTGCAGGTATTGTTGTTACAGGTGGCGGGTCAATGCTAAAACATTTACAGCAATTGATCATGCTTACCAGTGGAATGGATTGCCGTATTGGTACGCCAAATAAACATTTAAGCTCAGCCGACAATGAATTAAAAAATCCATTATACGCTACAGGTATTGGACTTGTTATGAAAGGTATTGAGAAATACGAGCGCGAATCAAAACGCGGATTGAATTTCAACAAACCTGAATTAGTAGAGACAGAAGAAACTGTTTCGGTAAAAGAAGCGAAAAAAATAACCAATCATTCACAGAAAAAAATTGGATCCTTTTTTGATACGCTTATTACACGCGCAAAAGACTGGATGAGCGACGATATTGAATAATTAAATTATAAACTAACAAATACCTTAATAACCTAAAACCATAACCACCATGATGCAATTTGAATTACCAAACGCCGAAAGTTCGATCATAAAAGTGATCGGTGTTGGCGGCGGCGGAAGCAACGCCGTAAACCACATGTTTTTGATGGGCATTAAAGGCGTTGATTTTATCGTAGCAAATACAGATAGACAAGCGCTTGAAAAAAGCCCTGTTAATCACAAGATCCAATTAGGGAGCAATCTTACAAAAGGGTTGGGCGCAGGCTCTATTCCCGATGTTGGACGCGATGCAGCCATTGAATCGATTGATGAAATAAGAGCGTATTTAACCGAAAATACCCAAATGGTATTTATCACAACCGGCTTAGGTGGTGGTACCGGTACTGGAGCTGCTCCGGTAATTGCAAGCATTGCACGTGAGTTGGGAATACTTACAGTTGGTATTGTTACATTACCTTTTATGTTTGAAGGTAAAAAACGTAAAACACAAGCTGATGCAGGTTTAGAAGAAATGAAAAAGTATGTTGATACACTTTTAGTGATCAGCAACGATAAATTACGCGAGATCTACGGTAACTTAAAAATGAGCGAAGCGTTTGCTCACGCAGATGATGTATTAACTGGTGCTGCAAAAAGCATTGCCGAGATCATTAGCTTACACATGCATATCAATGTTGATTTCAACGATGTGAAAACCGTTATGAAAGACAGTGGTGTAGCTATTATGGGTAGTGCCATTGCCAGCGGCGAAAAACGCGCTTTAAAAGCTGTTGAAGGCGCATTGAATTCTCCGTTATTAAATGATAACGATATCAGCGGTGCTCGCCATGTATTATTAAATATCATGAGCGGTAGTGATGATATTGACATGGATGAATTTGGTGAAATAACCGACTTTATTCAAGAGGCTGCTGGTGGAACAGCCGAATTGATAACCGGTTACGGTACCGACGCATCTTTAGGAGATAGCGTAAGTGTTACCATTATTGCTACAGGATTTAAATCACGTCCTTCACAAAGCTTTGAAGCTTCTTTTTATAAAGAAAGAAAAGTAGTTGACTTAAACGAAACAAAAGTTGAGGAAGTTATTACTCCAATTAACGAAACCAAAGAAGAAGAAGCGTTTGTTTTTATTAAAGAAGAGATCACCGAAGAAAAAGAAGTAAGCTTCGAGATCACTGAAACAAATTTAACAGATGAGCAAGTAAACATAGAAGCTACAAATATTGAAATAACAGAAACAAAAGAGTTTACGTTTACAACTATTAGCGAAAACATTGAAACTCCGCTAAATGAAATAAAAGAAGAGGTCGTTTCTGAAACTCCAAATATTGTAGCCGAAATTTCTCGCGAAGAGCAGATCAAATTAGCTCAAGAGCGTATTCGCAAACTAAAAGAGATCACTTTGAAAATGAAAAGCCCTGAAGGCTTAGCTTCTTTAGAAAAAGAAACGGCATTCTCGAGAAAGAACATCAATTTAGAGAATAAGAACTATTCGCAGGAATCGAACGTATCTCGCTTTACACTAAGTGAAGGCGATGATAAAAAGATCGAGATCCGCCCGAATAACTCTTTTTTACATGATAATGTAGATTAATAAAATAAGGTTAGTTTTAGGAAAAAGGCCCCGATATAATTCTCGGGGTTTTTTTGGCCGGCTTTAAACAAAAAGAGCTTCCCAAATCGGGAAGCTCTTTACTTTTACTTCAATAGTTTTATTTAGATACTACTAATTTAGTTATACGTTTAATTCCTTTTGAACTTGTAACGTTTACAATGTAAACACCACTGCTCAAGTCGCTAGTACTAATAGTGCGATCCGTATAACCGTAAGTCAAGTTCTTTTGATTTTCTGTTTTAACTACACGTCCACTCAAATCCATTACATTGATCACGATATTCTCGTTATCAGCGGCAAAGAAATTAAGAGTCGCATTTCCATTGGTAGGATTTGGATAAACTGTTAGACCTGTGTTCTTAGCAATTGTTTCATGCTCATCAACACCTATCACCGTTTGAACTAGGTAGTTTTTGTTTAACCATGCTCCTCTACCGTTGGTAGCTACATAAATAATCCCTGAATTATACGAATCCCATGAGCTTGCTTTTTGTTGCTTGATATCAAAGATCTGTACATTGGGTAGCGCATTCGAAGTACTTGAAGCGTTTTTTGCATCTATCCATGTAGGACTAGCTACAGTAATATCATTTGTAACATACACACCTCTATCGGTACCAACTAAAACACGCTTGTTGTCTGTCATTTCAAAAAGTGCACAATTCATAGAACCACTTGGCAAACCTGTTCCCGTTTTGCTTGTGAAAATAACAACTGTATTATCAATATTGTCTGTGTCAATGTTAGGAGTACTCACATAAACTTTGTTAGTTGCATCCGAAGTGGTTAACAATAATGTTTTATTATCATCACTTACTGTTAAGTTGGTGATCTTCTCTGAACATGTAAAAGTTAAAGTTGTTCTGAAAGGAGATTGGAAATTAGTTGTGAAAGTAAACACTGTAGTAGATGTTCTTTTTCCATTAACACATCCTGTGTAATAAGAACCTCTATAATCATCAATTGCAAAATCATGGATACTTGCCCCAACATTTACCTTGTAAACACGATAAACAGGCGTTGGCGTTAACACAGAAGTTACATAATAAACTGCTTTGCCGTTTGGAGCCCACTCTAATAAATAAGGCAAGCCTGTTACTGTCATTTGACCTGCAGTATACGTTCCTGAGTTTGTTGTTAAGGCGCCTGTACAACTTACTATCTGGAATTTCTGCGGGTCGTTAGTGTTCAATGGGCGCTTGCTTATTAAAACACCTTTATCGTTAAGAATAGCTAATCTAGCATTGTAATCTAGCTTATATTTTGTTGGCTGACTAGTAGATACCGGACTTAGAGAATTTGTTCCGACATTTGAGAAGGTCCAAGTAGTAGCAGGAATAGTTGCGGAGTTAGTGAACGTTAAAGAAGATATATTATTATTCTTTAAATTGATCACACTACCTGCATTATAACGGTAAAAAACGGTAACCCCAACTCTAACATATTGAAGATTTCCTGTACTCGTAACTATTGGAGTAAGGGGATTTACAGGTATCTCAAACTGAATAATGTCTTTAAGATCTACCGGATCGATGGAAAGTTTATTTAAAGTGTTTACCACTGTTGAAGTCAATCCGGTTAGTGTATAACTACCAGGCAAAGTGGTTGGAGATGTAGCTCCGCCAAATTCCATGGTTGCCTTGGTGTTTGTTGTATACGAAATATTTGCATTTCCAAAGCAAGAAGAGCTTGTGGTAGTTGCGATCGATACAGTGAACGTTGAGATGTTTACTTTATCAATTATGGCTGAGGCCTGAGGCTTTATTAAACTCACTGTATATGATGTAGCGCCGGAAACCGTAGTTGTTATCGGGATCAATACTCGTATTGAATCGTTAAAAAATATTGTCGAATCAATTGTAACAAATCGCTTAGGGTCTGTTACCGAGCCGTCTACCTTTGTGTTCTCCCATAATTTAAAAGGCGTACCTGTTGCAGTGTAAGAGTTGTTTACGTAGGCTTGATCTTTTGTTGATCCATTATTACTGATCCCGCGGAAATCAATTTGTGTTATGCTCGGATCGGTTTGACACTCTGAACCCAGATGACTTACTTGCATAATAGTAGGTTCACCTGTTGTAATATCTGGAGAAACATAAAGATTACTATTGGCAGATGTAAAAAATGCTGTTTTTGGTGAGAGTTTAGAATACACAGCGTTAAAATAATCGCCATTCAAATAATTCAATTCTGAAGTAACTAATGGGTAATTTCCACTAAAATAACTTACACCATTACCGGCAGTTGCAGCTATATATCCTGAGTAAGGCACCAATGAATTTGTTTGGTTCGCAGTTTTTGGGAAACGTGAGATATCAACACTATTATACTGTGCTGTTCCAAGGCCTGCTGAAAAGAATTGGAAAGTAAGAAGATCGTCGGAAGATTTATAAACACCTGCATCTGTAACAAAATAGGTATACACCAAATCTGTTCCATTTGTTATAAGTTTTATATCGTGGATGTTTTGACGCAAGTATATAGGTGAGTTAAATGCAAATTCACTTCCATATCTTACCCAAGTTCCAATACCTTCAGGTCCACCCGTGGTCTTTGTCCATGTATAAAATTTATAACTACCTACAAACACTTGATCTGCGTTATACGGATTAACGGTAACGCAATGCGCGTAATCTCCGGCGGCTGAAGTACCACCATTAGATAAAGGATCTAATTGTGGAGAACCTTCCAGTATTAATGTCCAATTTACACCGGCATCCTTACTTACAAAAAATGCATATAAAGTTGCTGATGAAATATTATTAGTTGTTGTGCTTTTAGCCACTGAAGCATAAATAGTATTTGGGTTAGAGTAAGCTATACCAACCTCAATTCTACCATATGCCATATCAGGTAATTCAGTTGAACTTGGAGTGATATCAACGAAACTGTTTGGATCTCCATTGACTGATTTATAAACCTTTGTATAAATATATCCTGAACCTACATTTAGATCGTTAGTAGCAGTTGCATAAATACCACCCGAATTGTCGTAATGAACTGTAAGCGCTGTAGCCGTTACCGGAACCGCACCCGCTGCTTGAGTAAATGTGTTTCCTCCATCTGTTGTGATCAATAATCCGTTTGTACCAGCCACTGCAAAATTACTTGCATTAGATGGGTGACATGCTATTCTATTAATAACAGAACCCGTTACCGTTGATGACTTCACTTGTACAAGATTACTTCCTGATAATTTATAAAGGCCTGTTCCAGAAATTGAACGATCTTTCGCTGTCTTTCTCAAAAAGCCCTCACCTGTAGATGCGTAAATAGTTCCATCAGCGCTTTGTGCTAAATAACTGATGTTACGAACTGTATCCTGATCATTCACCGGCAACCAAGTAGTTCCTGAATTTGTAGATTTAAATATACCGCTAGAAACACTTCCAACGTAGAGCACTTTATTGTCTAATCTATCAACTACCATGTTCCTCGAACGGCCTGCACTTAAAACAGGTCCGGCAGGTGACCAACTATATGTTTGAGCATTGATTTCTCCTCCTAAAACTACGGCTAGAGCAATGGCTCCTGTTAATTTGTACATATTCATCATAGCGCTGTATTTATCGATTATAAATTGTATAATTTTAACAAAAATGTTCATTTTTCTTTGAATAAAAAAATAACCTTTTACCTTTTTTACGATTTGGTACTACTTTTTTCACAATTGGTGCATTTTAACACATAAGTGATTTTCCAGCTAATTGATAATCAAAATTTTGAGATGTTAATGGTTTTTCTAAATTTGTGCTCTAATTTTTTATGAACCAAGCCAATTTTTATGCGCATTCCACGGCCGTTATCGACGAGGGCTGTTCCATTGGGGAGGGTACCAAAATTTGGCACTTTTCGCACATTATGCCCAACTGTAAATTAGGCAAAAATTGTAACATTGGTCAAAATGTGGTTGTTTCACCACACGTAGTTTTGGGTAACAACGTTAAGGTTCAAAATAACGTATCTATTTATACGGGAGTAACTTGCGACGATGACGTTTTCCTTGGGCCTAGCATGGTTTTTACAAATGTTACCAACCCGCGCAGTGCAGTTAACCGCAAAGATCAATATGCCAAAACACATGTTGGAAAAGGTGTTTCTATAGGGGCAAATGCAACTATTGTATGCGGACATGATATTGGCGAATTTGCTTTTATTGGTGCCGGTGCGGTTGTTACAAAAAATGTTCCGGCTTATGCATTATTAGTTGGAAATCCTGCCAAACAAATTGGATGGATGAGCGAGTTTGGACATCGATTAAATTTTGATAAAGATGGAATTGCCCTTTGTGAAGAGAGTAAACAGACATATGAATTAAAAAATAATCAAGTTACTCGAATTAGTTAAACAAAAGTGGAAGAGTATGTTATCACAAATTGTGATGACATATTAAAGATGAGGCATAAAGAATAAGTAACATGGGAAAGATAAAATTTGCAGTAATAGGACAAGGCCACATTGGTAAACGCCATGCCGAAATGATCCGTCGCAACGATGGCTGCGAATTAATTGCCGTTTGCGATGCTTTGCCCAAAGAAAAATTAGGATTAGATGATCTAAAAGAAAAATTTTATTCTAACATCGATGATCTTTTAAATGCGCATCCCGAAATTGAAGTGGTAAATGTGTGTACACCTAATGGATTGCATGCAACTCACGCCTTAAAAGCATTGGATGCTAACAAGCACGTTGTAGTTGAAAAACCGATGGCGCTTTCAAAATCCGATTGCGAAAAAATAATTTACAACGCTTTACACCATCACAAAACTGTTTTTTGCGTAATGCAAAATCGCTATTCGCCTCCAAGCATGTGGTTAAAAGAAGTGATGGAGAAAAAATTAATGGGGGATATTTACATGGTGCAATTAAATTGCTATTGGAATCGTGATGATCGCTATTACAAAGCCGATGGATGGAAAGGCACTCAAGATCTTGATGGCGGAACACTGTTCACTCAATTCAGTCACTGGATAGATATTATGTATTGGCTTTTTGGAGATATTACAAATATACAAGCCAAGTTTGCTGATTTCAACCATCAAAAAAGCACAGCGTTTGAAGATAGCGGATTTGTAAGTTTTGATTTTGTTAACGGAGGAATGGGTTGCGTGAATTATTCAACGTCGGTTTGGGAAAAGAATTTAGAATCGTCGCTTACCATTGTTGGAAGTAAAGGAAGTGTGAAAGTTGGCGGACAATACATGGATCAAATTGAAGTGTGTAATATTAAAGATTACAAAATGCCTGAACTGGGAGAAACTAATCCTGCCAACGATTACGGGGCATATAAAGGATCTGCAAATAATCATCATAATGTAATAGAAAATGTTATAGAAACGCTTCAAGGGAAAAATAAAATATCTACAAACGCGTTAGAGGGATTGAAAGTTGTTGATATTATTGAGCGTATTTACGCTTTGAGACCACAGAATGTTTTAAAAAATAAATAAGTACTGATATGATGTACCAAGATATTATAAAGAAAAAATCACAAGTTGCCTTAATAGGATTAGGATATGTGGGCTTACCAATTGCTTTAGCTTTTGCAAAAAAAATAAAAGTGATCGGTTTCGACATCAACGAAAAGCGTGTGAACTTAATGAAGAAAGGCATTGATCCGAGTAATGAATTACCAAAAGGTGAATTCAAAAATTCGGATATAACCTTTACGCATAAATTGGAGGATCTAAAAAAAGCAAACTTTTTTATTGTAGCAGTTCCTACGCCAATTGATGAGCATAACCTCCCCGACCTCAAACCATTGATAGCAGCCTCAACAACGGTAGGTAAGGTTTTAAAAAAAGGGGATTATGTGGTTTATGAATCAACCGTATATCCGGGGTGTACAGAAGAAGATTGTATTCCTATTCTTGAAAAAATAAGTGGATTAAAATATATCAAAGATTTTAAAGTTGGTTATTCTCCCGAGCGTATCAATCCGGGAGATAAAGAACATACTATTACGAAAATTTTAAAAGTAGTGAGTGGCTGCGATAAAGAAAGCTTAGATAACATAAGTAAAGTTTACGAAATTATTGTGGAGCCCGGAACTCACAAAGCATCCAGCATTAAAGTGGCAGAAGCGGCAAAAATTATTGAGAACACACAGCGTGATGTAAATATTGCTTTAATGAATGAGCTTTCTATTATTTTTAATAAAATGGGCATCAACACCTATGATGTATTAGAAGCGGCCGGAACAAAATGGAACTTTTTAAAATTTTCGCCGGGCTTAGTGGGCGGACATTGCATTGGCGTTGATCCCTATTATTTAACACACAAAGCCGAAAGTTTAGGTTACCATGCGCGCGTGATCAATAGCGGACGTTACGTAAACGACAGCATGGGATTTTATGTGGCGAAGACTTGCGTTAAAAAAATAATTGCTGCCGGAAAAAATATTTCCAAATCGAAAGTGCTTATCATGGGCGCAACATTTAAAGAAGATGTGAGCGATATCAGAAATAGTAAAGTGGCAGACATTGTGAAGGAATTAAAATCGTTTGGAGTTAAAGTTGAAATAGTGGATCCTCATGCTGATACCGACGAATTAAAACACGAATACGGTTTTGGTTTAAGTAAATTAGGTAAGGGTTACGATGGTATTATTGTGGCCGTAAATCATAAAGAATATAAATTACTGGATGAGAAATTCTACAGATCTATTCTTTCCAGTAAAGGTGTTTTGGTAGATATCAAAGGGATGTACAAGGGAAAAATAAAGGGATTAACTTATTGGAGTTTGTAAAAATTTAAGAAAATGAAAATACTCATCACCGGAGGAGCCGGCTTTATTGGCTCACATGTTGTAAGATTGTTTGTGAATACCTATCCAAACTACCAGATCTATAATTTAGATGCATTAACTTATGCAGGAAATTTAGCCAACTTAACCGATATTGAAAATAAACCCAATTATAAATTCGTAAAAGGCGATATTGTCGATGCGAAATTTATTTCTGAGCTTTTTGAAAAAGAACAATTTAATGCCGTTATACATTTGGCTGCCGAAAGTCATGTGGATCGCAGCATCACCAATCCTTTAGAATTTGTTATGACCAACGTTATTGGCACCGTTAATTTATTGAACGCTGCAAAAACGCTCTTTAAAAAACCAAATACAACTTTTAAACGGTTTTATCATGTAAGCACCGATGAAGTTTACGGTGCCTTAGGAGATACAGGCATGTTTACCGAAACAACTTCTTACGATCCCCATAGCCCCTACTCTGCTTCTAAAGCCAGCAGCGATCATTTTGTTCGCGCTTATCATGACACCTATGGTTTGCCATGCGTGATCTCTAATTGCAGTAATAATTACGGGCCAAATCATTTCCCCGAAAAGTTGATCCCTCTTTGCATCAATAATATTTTAAATAATAAACCACTGCCTATTTATGGTAAAGGCGAGAATGTTCGCGATTGGTTATTTGTGGTAGATCATGCACGTGCCATTGATGTTATTTTTCATAAAGCAAAAGATGGAAGTACGTACAATGTTGGTGGACATAACGAATGGACAAATATTGATGTGATCCGCTTACTTTGTCGCATTATGGATAAAAAATTGAACCGCGCAGCAGGAGCAAATGAAAAGTTGATCACGTTTGTTACCGATCGTGCAGGGCACGATTTGCGTTATGCGATTGATGCCACCAAATTAAAGAATGATCTGGGCTGGGTACCTAGTCTTACGTTTGAAGAAGGTTTGGATAAAACCGTTGATTGGTATTTAAACAATAGCGAGTGGTTAAATAATGTAACCTCAGGTAATTATTTACAATATTACCAAGAGCAATACGCAAAGAGATAATTTTAATTACAAGATAAAAAAAACCCGGCATAAACATGACGGGTTTTTTGTTTTACAAGAATTCTTATTGCTTAATAACGCGTGTGGTTGTTTTTGTATGGTTGTTTGCAACAGTTACAAAATACACTGCAGCTTTAAATTCTGAAAGATCAATGCGCTCATCAAGAATGTTCACTTTTTCGTACGTGATCTGCTTAATCACTTTACCTAATACATCGGTAATGATCACTTCGGTTTTTGAACTAGATGATAAAGCGCCCACTTTTAATTGGAAATCGTTTGTAAAAGGATTAGGAAGTACAGAAACTCCTAATGCATTTCCTGCCGAAGCATCCGGTAAACCCGATACAGTAGCGGCTATTTCAAAATCAGGGTTATTCACATCAAAGAAAATACTGCTTGCTGATTCTACTTTGATGCGGCATGTTGTAACATCAGCCGTTAGCGTTGGAACAGTGATCAATTCTATCCCGTCGTTAGGTGTGTTTGCCACTAGAGTTGTGAAGGTAATTCCTGAATTATAAGAGATCAATATATTAACAAAAGGAGAGTTTACGGGAACCACATCAGTACCATTTACATTCCAAGTTACATTTTGTTGTTGCCCCATACCCCAAACAATTCCTATGGAATTAGGATACGTAATTGCAAAGGAACCTGAAATTGCGCTAACTGTTACGCTACTTTGTGCATAACATACACCTCCACCGCCCATTTTATTATCGCGTGCTGTTAACCTAAAGTTTAAGGTTTGCGCTGTGGTTGGCATATACTCACCAATTAAAGTTTGATATTGATTGTTCAACATTTGGCTTTGAGGCGGGAACATGCGAGTTGATGATACAGTTGGATTATACGAGCGGAAAAACGGTTTATTTCCCGAATTCCAATTACCTGATGCAGAACCTGCATCACGCTCTTCCCATGAATAGCTTAGCGGATCGCTATTAGGATCAGTTGCGCTCCCGGTTAAAGTAAACGCTGTATTTGCAGGAATAACATAATTACCCGAAACAGTTACTAAAGGAGGTTGGTTTCCTGTTGCTGAAGTTACAGCGCAACCATTTCCACTACCCAATTGAGTAAAGTTTACAATCTCATCATAACTTGTTGCATGAAAATAAGCAATACTGTTTGATGCTAGATTTTGTGATCCACAAATACCTGCGTAGCCCATAATGGTTACTCCACTTCCCGGTTCAACGGAGGTAGCTGCATTACGATTACCACTACAACTTCCTGCACCCGAAGAAGCATTGAATGTGTGATTTCCTGCAAACTGGTGGCCCATTTCGTGAGCTACATAATCAATATTGTAAGGATCTCCAACAGGACTTGGGCTTCCGGTAATTCCCCTTGCTTTATTGCTTGCACTGCAAACACAACCAAGGTTTGCTAAACCTCCACCGCCAGTGCTGAATGTGTGGCCAATATCAAAATTTGCCGTTCCTATGGTGTTGGTAATAATAGTTTGACTCTCGCCTATCAATGTTCCTGCATTATTGTTTCCATTAAAAGGATCAGATGCTGCACTTGTAAAAATAACATTGGTTTCAGTAGCAACTAAAACCAAACGTACAGCCGCTTCTGTTTCGTATACGCCAGTAACACGATTAACCGATGTAACAATCCTTGCTAATGTTTGCGCTATAGTTGGCGTAGTAGAGCCAGTTGCTGCAACAGCATACTCACCGGTACATGCCACAGCTAAACGATAGGTTCGTAAGTTAGCTCCCACGCACGCCGCCGGTGGCATTAGTGCTGTGCTTTGAAGACTTGTTACGTTTTCTTTTTTTTTCGGTTGTTCATTGCTGTTCTCTAAACCAACTTCCGGAAGTCTATCTTGTTCAGGCTTTACAAAATCAGCGGTGTAATAGGTGATATAATCTGCAGTATTTTGCAGGCAATAAGGATCAATAAAAAAATCGCCATTAATCGTGCGAATCATTCCGTGAAAACCAAATTCGTTCACGTCAATTTTTCCGTTGGCATAAACATCTGTGATGCCTTTAATAGAATACGTTTTAATATCAGGATAAGCAGCAGCTAAAGCAGGTTCCATTATAGGAGCTTCTACTACTTTAAACAATTGCATTTGCCCATTAGGAGCTGGCAATGTAATAATGCAATTACTATTATTAATGATGGTTGTTTTTTCATTTGGAGCGGTTGCCAATTGCGTTTTTAAATTGGCCAAATTTAAATTATACACAAGGTATTTACTTGGAACGATTTGACGCTTTCCGTTAAGGGCCACATTTTTATCTGTACTTGCATTCCAATGGTTATCCCCGCTTTGAGCGTTTGTTCCCAAACATAACACTAAAGCAATAGCTGGTAAAATTAGTTTCATCTGATAGGTTTTAGTATTTTCAAATATACAAAAACTAAATTCGTATACAAATTAACGAACTCCTAATCAATTTAGATTCTTCAGTAAAGAAAGGGTTGTACGGTGGGATCGTTAACCTGAACACCCTGCGAACCCTGGTAAAGATGTTGCAATGCATTACTTAATTGATTAAGATAAGTGCCTTGTTTTTCGGGAGTTACGTCTTTACTAATATAGAACGAAACCTTTTCATAAATACCGGGTGATGTTTCTACAGAAACAGTTTGCTCATATTGGGAAGACGATTTTACGAAAGATTTCTTTACATAATATGGAAATGGCGGCTTTAATTGATGCCCATATTTATTCTTTAGAACCACGGCAGCGTCTACGGTCTTATTTCCACCCTCGCTTATATATCTTGCTGTATCTTCCTTCACAAAACCAATGGTAGAGTTATACACATGATCCTTCTCTGCCAGAATATAAAAACTTTCATTCATTACAATGGCTTCATTTGCTTTTAATGTGGTATCAATAAAAATTCCCTTACGAACTCCCTTTAATAAAGAATCGCTCGACTGCGCAAACATAAAATACACTTTGCAAAAAGTAAATTCCTTTGCATATGCCTTCATCATCAATTTTGTGTAAAAATCGGTTTCCGCAATCACTTCCAGCGCCTTTTTTTCTTGCCCTGATTTTCTATAGGCGTCGATTTTCCTTCGATTGTTTTGAAAACGAACTACAACAGCGCCAAATTTTAAATTTTGGATCTGCCACGCGGCTACCAGATCGGCACGTTTGCCAAATTTTTTGAATTGCTCTTTGTTATGATATTCTCTTGCGTTAGAAGGGGCCTCTTGCGCTGCAACAGAATTGCTTAAAAACAAAAGCAAACAGGCACACGCTATTCTATTTGATAATAGAGCCATTGTTGGTTGTATCCTTTTTGGTTGGCACTACAAAACTCAATTCGCCTTGGGTATTTTCGGCCATCAATATCATTCCTTGACTTTCAATACCCTTTATTTTGCGTGGTGCTAAATTGGCTAAAATACTTACTTGAGCTCCAATAATATCTTCGGGCTTATACCATTCAGCTATTCCACTAACAACAGTGCGCACATCAATACCTGTGTCTATTTTTAACTTCAATAATTTATCTGTCTTTGGAACTCTCTCAGCCTCTAAAATAGTTCCCACTCGAATATCCATTTTCGAAAACTCATCAAACGTGGTTTCAGCCTTTTGAGAAGGAATAGTGTTAACACGCGTATTTTCCTTTCTGCTGTTTTCTAATTTAGCTAATTGAATTTGAATTTGTTCATCCTCTATTTTCGCAAACAATAACTCTTCTTTAGCAATAACGTGATTGGTTGGTAAATTATTTGTTTTCTTTGCGAACAACCAAGTTAATGGATTAATATTTAAGAAAGAAAATAATTTTTTAGATGTAAAAGGTAAAAAAGGTTCGCTCAAAATCGCGAGGTTAGTTGTGATCTGCAAGGCAATATTCATGATGGTCTTTACGCGCTCTTCATCTGTTTTAATTAATTTCCAAGGCTCCGTATCGGCCAAATATTTATTTCCTAAGCGTGCTAAATTCATTAGTTCACTTACCGCTTCTCTGAATTTAAATTGTTCTAATGGTTCGCTGATCTTAGTAGGGAATTTTGCTAATTCTTCCAACACGATCATGTCTTCCTTGCTGAATTTTTCGGCAGCAGGGACTTTTCCATCATAGAATTTATGCGTCAAAACTATGGTACGATTCACAAAATTTCCAAGAATAGCAACCAACTCACTATTATTTTTCGTTTGAAGATCTTTCCATGTAAAATCGTTGTCTTTTGCTTCAGGTGCGTTAGCACATAACATATATCGCAAAACATCTTGCTGCCCTTTGAACTCTTGCAAATATTCGTGCAACCATACCGCCCAATTGCGAGAGGTTGAAATTTTATCGCCTTCTAAATTTAAAAATTCATTGGCTGGAACATTATCAGGCAAAATAAATTCACCATGTTCCATTAGCATGGCCGGAAAAATAATGCAGTGAAAAACAATATTGTCTTTCCCAATAAAATGGATCAAACGTGATTCTTTATTTTGCCAATAATCTTTCCAAGTATCGGGCAATAATTCTTTTGTTGCGCTTATATAACCAATTGGTGCGTCAAACCACACATATAATACTTTTCCTTCTGCCCCGGCTACCGGAACCTTAACACCCCAATCCAAATCACGCGTCATAGCCCTAGGTTGCAATCCATCACCGCTTTCGATCCAACTTTTACATTGGCCATACACATTTGGTTTCCAATTGCTATGTGAATCAATGTATGCTTTAATTTTCGGCTGCAATTTATCCAAGGGTAAGAACCAATTCTTTGTTTGTTTTAAAACAGGTTTGCTTCCACTTAAAGTTGACTTTGGATCAATAAGATCCGTTGCATTTAACGTTGATCCACATTTTTCGCATTGATCGCCGTAAGCATTTGGGTTGGCACATTTGGGGCAAGTACCTGTAATATATCGATCGGCCAAAAATTGCTTTGCTTCATCGTCGTAATACTGCTCGGTTATTTGCTCAGTAAATGCACCTTTATCATACAATGTTTTAAAAAAATCCGACGCGGTTTCATGATGTGTTTTATTACTGGTGCGCGAATAAATATCAAATGAAATTCCAAATTCATTAAAGGCATCGCCCATTATTTTATGGTATTTATCTACCACTTGTTGAGGCGCAATTCCTTCCTTTTTTGCTTTGATGGTAATAGGAACTCCATGTTCATCACTACCGCAAATAAATTTTACATCGCTTCCAATACTACGCAAGTAACGCACATAAATATCTGCAGGCAAATAACATCCAGCCAAGTGCCCAATATGAACAGGACCATTGGCGTAAGGCAATGCGGCGGTTACAAGCGTGCGTTTAAATGAGTTCGGCATAATTAGGTTAATAATAAAACGTAAAGATAGTGATAAAAGTGAATCAATTTTTTACCTTCGTATGAATAAAGAATGAAACAACCTCCTTTTTTAAAAACCGGCGATACAATTCTTATAATTGGTACCGCAAGAGCTCGCAGCAAAGATCAAATTGAGCCTGCAATTGCTATTTTAAAAAGTTGGGGATTAAAAGTTGAGTTAGGAAACAACGTTTTTAAAAAACACCATCAGTTCGCCGGCACCGATGAACAAAGGGCTTCCAACCTTCAATGGGCAATTGATCATAAAAAAGCTAAAGCAGTTTTAATTGCCGGTGGTGGTTACGGAACATTGAGGATCATTGATAAAGTAAATTTTAATTCGCTTAAAAAAAATCCTAAATGGTTTATTGGATATAGCGATACCACCATACTTCAGGCACGTTTGCAAACACTTAATTTGGCCAGCATTCACGCCACCATGGCTTTTCAATTTCCAAAAAACAAGGAGGCTACTACGTCTATAAAAACTTTACTTTTTGGTGAAAAAATAAATTACAAACTCAAAAAAAATAAACTGAACCGTTCAGGAAAAGTAAAAGCCGAACTTGTTGGAGGAAATCTTTCGTTGATCTATGGCTTAAGTGGAAGCGTAGATGATATTGACACGAAAAACAAAATTTTATTCATCGAAGATCTTGATGAACAACTGTATCATATAGATCGGATGATGATGCAACTCAAACGCAGCGGAAAATTAAAGGGTTTAAAAGGGCTTATTGTTGGCGGCATGAGTGATATGAAAGATAATGCTATTCCTTTTGGAAAAACAGCAAACGAAATTATTTTGGATGCCGTAAAAGATCATACATATCCGGTATGTTTTGATTTTCCGGCCGGACATATCGAAAAAAATATAGCACTTTACCTTGGTAAAAAAGCAAAATTAAACGTTGAAAAAAATAAGGTCACATTAAATTATTTGTAACATGAATTGCAAAACAACAGATGAACTAAACATTTATTATGAGATACAAGGCAATGTAAATGCGCCAGAAACTTTGATTTTTTTAAATGGATTAACGCAATCTACATTAGCTTGGTTCTTTTGTTTGCCTTTTTTTAAAGATCATTACAAGATCGTACTCATGGATTTTATTTTCCAAGGAAATAGTGATAAAACGGGTGAGCCGCGCAATTTTGATCAACACGCCGAAGATGTTATTTCCGTTTTAAACCACGAAAACATATCAAAAGTAAGCATCGTTGGGCTTTCATACGGAAGTTTAGTTGCTCAACATTTGGCAGTAAATTATCCTCAAAAAATAAACAAACTCATTTTACTTTCCACCTTTGCGCACAAAACACCATTTTTTGAAGCCATAGAATTAAGTTGGTGGCGCTCTTTGGAAATAGGCGGTTATGGCTTAATGTTTGATACCATGATGCCATACGTTTTAGGCGAAGATTATTTTAGCAAACCAATTATCCCAATAGAAATTCTTAAAAAATCGCGCGAAGATCTTAACCAAAACGCCCAAGCTATTTTTAATTTGATGCGTGCTACTAAAGAAAGAGATGATTACCGACCTGAATTAAAAAAAATAAAAGCACCAACATTGATCATTCAAGGCGAGAAAGACACTCTGCTTCCTGTTTATTTAGCCAATGAAGTTCAGAAACATATTTCCGGCTCAACACTCCAAATAATTAAAGGCGCAGGTCACACTTTAAATCTTGAACGCGTGCCCGAAGTTTGCACAAACATTTTTGCCTTTTTAAGCGCTAAAAATTAACTCCACTTAAGCAATTTTATTGTGTTATTTAATTTACTGATTATCAGTATCTTAAATCGTTTCTGAAAAGGTCTTTTTTTGGCTTTTTTTCGTATTTTCGTAATCCTTAAAACCAACTATGAGTAAATTCAGAAGAGAAGACGCCCTTGAGTATCACACGCAAGGCCGTCCCGGCAAAATAGAAGTAGTTCCTACAAAGCCTTATAGTACTCAACGCGATCTTACTATGGCCTACTCGCCGGGTGTTGCAGAGCCTTGTTTGGAAATTGAAAAAAATCCGGAAGATGCTTACAAATACACCGCTAAAGGAAACTTAGTTGCGGTTATTTCCAACGGAACAGCCGTTCTTGGTTTAGGTGATATTGGCGCGCTTGCTTCAAAGCCTGTAATGGAAGGAAAAGGCATGCTCTTTAAAATTTACGCCGATATTGATGTATTCGACATTGAGATCGATACAAAAGATATTGACCAGTTTGTAATGACGGTAAAAAATATTGCTCCAACATTTGGTGGAATAAATTTGGAAGACATCAAGGCGCCGGAGTGTTTTGAAATTGAACGCCGATTAAAAGAAGAACTAGATATTCCCTTAATGCACGATGACCAGCATGGTACCGCTATTATCTCTGCAGCAGGTTTAATTAACGCGGTTGAGTTATCCGGCAAAAAATTATCAAATATTAAATTAGTGATCAACGGCGCGGGTGCTTCGGCAAACTCATGCGCTAAAATGTATATTGCTGTTGGAGTAAAAAAAGAAAATATTTTGATGTTGGATAGCAAAGGTGTTATTCACAAGGGAAGAAAAGATCTTGATCAGTATAAATCTTTCTTTGCATCTGATAATACCAAACTCAATACCTTGGAAGAAGCCATCAAAGGTGCCGATGTATTTGTTGGTTTATCAAAAGGAAATATTTTGAATAAAGAATTGGTAAAGACCATGGCAAAAAATTGCGTGGTATTCGCCTTAGCTAATCCTACTCCCGAAATTTCTTACGAAGATGCGATGGCTGCACGTGAAGATATTATTGTTGCAACCGGCCGAAGCGATAATCCTAACCAGGTGAACAATGTATTAGGTTTCCCTTTTATTTTCCGTGGAGCAATGGATGTGCGTGCCACATGCATTAACGAAGAAATGAAATTGGCCGCTACTCTTGCCATTGCTGGTTTAGCAAAAGAAGCTGTTCCTGATTACGTGAATTTAGCTTATGGTTCAAAAAATTTAAGTTTCGGTCCTGATTATATTATTCCAAAACCAATTGATAACCGTTTGATCTCGGCAGTATCTTCGGCAGTTGCTAAAGCTGCAATTGATAGTGGTGTTGCTAAAAAAACAATAACCAATTGGGATGCGTATAGAGCAGAATTGGAAAACCGTTTAGGAAAAGACAATAAGTTGATGCGTAGCTTGGCAAACAAAGCCAAAAGCAATCCTAAACGTGTTGTATTTACCGAAGCTGATACGTATAAAATTTTAAAGGCAGCACAGGTAGTGCGCGATGAGGGTATTGCTACCCCTATCCTTTTAGGAAGAAAAGAAAAGATCCATGCGATCTCTGAAGAGAATCATATTGATCTTACCGACATGCTCATCATTGATCCATACACCGAAGAAGAAGCACGCAGGAATGAATTTGGCGACGCATTATGGCGTAAACGTCAGCGTAGAGGTTTAACCCAATACGATGCCCGCAAATTAATGCGCGACCGAAATTACTTTGGTGCTATGATGGTAGAAAGCGGAATGGCCGACGCAATGATAAGCGGATTAACGCGTAAATACGGACAACCTATTAAACCTGCATTAGAGATCATTGGAGTACAACCCAATGTTTGCCGAGTTGCCGGATTATATGTGATGATCACAAAAAAAGGTCCTTACTTTTTTGCAGATACAACCATGAACGCTGATCCAACGGCAGAAGAGTTGGTAGATATTGCAGTGCTCACGGCAAATACGGTTAAACAATTTAATATTACTCCGCGCATTGCGATGTTATCTTATAGCAACTTCGGTTCAGCAGATGGCGAAGTGCCTAAAAAAGTTTCGAAAGCAGTTAGCATTTTGCATAAAAATTATCCTGGATTAATTGTTGACGGAGATATTCAAGCAAACTTTGCAGCAAATAATAGTTTGCTTCAGGAGCAATTTCCATTTAGCACACTCGCCGATAAAAATGCGAATATTTTTATTTTCCCAAATTTAGCAGCAGGTAATATTGCTTACAAATTAATGCAGGAACTGGGAGGCGCAGAAGCCATTGGCCCTGTACTAATGGGATTAAGGAAACCTGTACATGTATTACAATTAGGAAGCAGTGTTCGCGAAATTGTGAACATGGTTACCATTTCGGTGGTTGACGCACAAAATCAAAAATAATTTGTTGAGAAAAAGAAATGATCAGTTACATCAAAGGCCATCTTACTTCTAAAAATCCCGCTCAGGTTATCATTGAGAGCCATGGTATTGGATATGCGCTTTTAATTTCTTTGACTACTTATTCTAAGATAGCAGATCAAAAAGAAGTACAATTATTTGTTGAAAGTATGTACGTTCGCGATGATAATCCCAAGCATTATGGTTTTGCCGAAGAAGATGAGCGCGATCTTTTTAGAAAAATAGTTTCCGTAAGCGGTGTTGGTGGATCAAGTGCCATCCTTATGCTTTCTAGCTTAAGTACGCCCGATATAGTTGGAGCAATTAACACCGCAAATGTTGCTATGTTAAAAAGCATAAAGGGCATTGGCGAAAAAACTGCCCAGCGCATAGTGGTCGACCTAAAAGGAAAATTGGGCAAACACGAAGGTGGTATATCAAGCATACTGGCCCCTTCGTACAATAAAAATAAAGAGGAGGCGTTAATGGCATTAACAACTCTTGGTTTCCAGAAACTTGCAGCCGAAAAGGCTCTTGAGAAAGCCATCAAACAACAGGGCGTTGGTACAGATAATGTTGAACTATTGATAAAAACGGCGTTAAAGAATATTTAATTTTTGAGAATATCTAACATATTTGGTTTTGTTGCTTTAACAAGTGTTACCACGTGTTTATTCACGGTATTAGGTCATCAACCGAATGCCATGAATAATATTGAACTCAATAACGAGTTGATGCAATACAAAGCAAAAACACAAAACGTTTTGCCAGTTGATTCGCCAACTGATCCCGTTGAGCCTGTTGATCCGGATGATCTTCCTTACAGATTTAAAGACAATGCAGGTAAACCGCCACAGTATGATCCCAAATCAAAATTGTATCTCGAAAATCCTTCGAATGTAAAAACAGAAATAGAGTACGATCAAAAAAATGGCACCTACGATGTATCACAAAAAGTTGGCGATAAAATTGATTACCGTCCTGATACCTGGATGAGCCAAAAGGAATACCAAAACTACGCATTCAAAAAAGCAGTGCGCGATTATTGGCGCTCGCGTGTTGCAGCAGATGAACTTAATACTAAACCACGCAAAAGCATGGTGCCTAAGCTGGAAGTGAACAGCGACTTGTTTGATAGGATCTTTGGTGGAAACACAGTTGATATAAAACCAACAGGTACAGCCGAATTGATTTTTGGGTTGAATAGAAATAAAACCTTGAACCCTGCCATTCCTCAACGTCAACAAAAAATAACCAACTTCGATTTCAACATGCGCATTCAGTTGAATTTAGTTGGTAAGATCGGTGATAAGATGAAGATCACCACTAACTATAACACCGAAGCCTCTTTTGATTGGGAAAATCAGATCAAGTTGGATTATACGGGTTATGAAGATGAGATCATTAAAAAAATTGAAGCTGGTAACGTTACCATGCCCCTCAATAGCACTTTGATCACGGGTAGCCAAACGTTATTTGGGTTTAAAACAAAATTACAATTTGGTAAATTGGATGTTACTACTGTGTTCTCGCAACAGCGCGGTAAAAAGCAAGAGATAAATGTACAAGGTGGTGCGCAAACGCAAGCTTTTACAGTTAATGTTGATAATTACGAAGGCAATAAACACTTTTACTTAGGGCATTTCTTCCGTAAAAACTACGATGCATGGATGAACACCTTGCCTGTTGTAAGCACACCCATTGTAATTACCAAAGTGGAAGTGTATATTTTAAATCAAACAGGAAACGCAGAGCAAACACGTAACGTTGTGGCTTTTGAGGATCTTGGTGAGGATAGTGCTGATGTGTTTCCCGGATTGGCCTCAACAAAAGCAGGAAGCCTTATCATTCCTTCATCTTATGGTATTTTAGATAGCGTAGGTGTTAATCCTTCTAATGGTTCTAATAATTTATATTCTTTGATCACAAACACGGTTGATGGTTTATTGAAAGACAGAGATGCAAGTAAAGCCGCGAGCACTTTACCTGTAACTACAATTGCTACCAATATAAATAACTCCACAGGCCAATACATGGTGCAAGCACGCGATTACGATATCATTTACAATGCGCGTCGTTTAAATCCACAAGAATTTTTTATCAATAACCGTACAGGTTTTATTTCCTTAAATCAAACCTTGAACAACGATCAGGTATTGGCTGTTTCATATCAATACACGTTCAATGGAAAACTTTATCAAGTTGGTGAATTTAGCGAGCAGTACCCTGATAATACCAAATTACTGGTTTGTAAATTATTAAAAGGCTCTGTAGTTAATACACGCTTTCCACTATGGAAATTGATGATGAAGAACGTTTATTCTATTGGCGCATTTAATGTAAATCCAACGGATTTTATGTTGGGTATTTATTATAACAATATTGAAACCGGTGTTGACGTACCTTACATTCCTCACGGCTCTATTAACGGGGTGCAATTGATCCGTGTATTGAATTGCGATAAATTAAGCGTGAATGGCGATCGCGTTTCGGATGGTGTATTTGACTTTATTAAAGATTTTACTATCAATCCAAACAATGGCCGAATTTACCTACCAATGTCCGAACCTTTTGGAAATGGTTTAAAGAAAAAATTCGATATCAATAACGATTTTCCTGCCGCAAATAAATACATCTTTCAAGAGTTATACGATTCAACAAGAACTGCTGCAACATTCATTCAAGAAAAAAATCGTTATAAGATCAAAGGAACTTTTAAATCAGCAGCCGGCTCAGAGATCTCTTTGAACGCATTGAACATTCCTCAAGGCGCAGTATTAGTTACCGCTAACGGCGTTCCTCTTCAAGAAAATGCGGATTATACGGTTGATTATACGTTAGGTCGCGTAAAGATCATTAACGAAAGTTTATTGAACTCAGGTGCAAACATAAAGGTGTCGTTAGAAAGTAACTCACTCTTTAACGTACAACAAAAAAGTTTAATTGGTACACGCTTAGATTATAAAGCAGGGCGCAACCTTACTTTGGGAAGTACCATTATGCGTTTTAGCGAAAGGCCGGTTACTCAAAAAGTAAGTTTGGGTGATGAGCCTGTAAGAAACACGGTGATAGGTTTAGATTACAATTATAAAACCGATCTCCCTTTCTTAACGCGTTTATTAGATAAGCTTCCGCTTTACAGTACAAAAGAAATGAGTAGTTTAACCACGCGCGGTGAGGTTGCAAAATTATTTCCTGGAAATGCAAAAGCCATAAAACAAGATGGTGGTAATTCATATATTGATGATTTTGAAGGATCCATTTCCTTAATCGATATCCGTAGTCCATACGCTTGGTTATTAGCAAGTATACCTCAAGGACAAAGTGCTTTATTCCCCGAAGCTGCACAAGGAAGTACAATTACTCCCGGATTGAACAGAGCTCGTTTTAATTGGTATAATGTGGATCCAATGTTTACCCGAACACAAGGACAAAACACAACTCCATCTTATTACAACGATAATATTTTTTCGAACAATATGTGGCGCCAGGTTTTTGAAACAGAATTATTTCCCGGTAAAACACCACCAAACGGACAACAAGTTGTATTGCCACTTTTAGATCTTGGTTTTTATCCAACGCAACGCGGGCCATATAACTATGATGTATTACCAACTAGCAAATCAGGAGGTATAGATACTGATGGCTTACTTTTGAAACCTGAATCACGCTGGGGTGGTATCATGCGTAGATTAGAGACCAATGATTTTCAATCGGCAAATATCGAATACATACAGTTTTGGTTAATGGATCCATTTAACGAAGATTACGACACTAAAACAGATCCTAATTTTGATAAAACACAATATCCTTCCGGAGACTTGTACATCAACTTAGGAAATATATCAGAGGATATTGTAAAAGATGGTCGGATGAGTTATGAAAATGGCTTACCCGGACAAAGCTCCACAACTCAAGATCTTCCTGTAATTGAAACCGGAATTGCTAATGTTCCTGCAATCCCTCCTACTGTAAATGCTTTTGCTCAAGATAATAACGACAGGCCCTACCAGGATGTTGGATATGATGGGATGATAGATACCACAGAGAAACGCGTTTTTGTTGGGCAAATTAATGATATTTCAGGTTCTACTTTCAATTCGAGTGCGCCTGCCATTATAAATTTTAAGAACGATCCCTCGAGTGATAATTATAATTTCTTTAGAGATGATGATTATGATAATGCTCAAGACAAAACCATTGTGCGTTATTCAAAATATAATAACCCTGAAGGTAATTCACCAACCGAAGCTCAGTACTCAAGCGCAAACCCTAATGGCGGCAATTATTCAACTGCTGCCACTAACATTCCCAATATAGAGGATGTGAATCGCGACAATACCTTAAGCGAAACAGAAAGCTATTACCAATACCGTATTCACATTTCTAAATCAGATGTGAATCCAAGTTCGGTAGGTACAAATTATATTGTGGATGCTTTTGATGGCTCGGCGGATTTTGGCGGCATCAAAAAAACAGTAAAGTGGTATCAATTTAAAATTCCTATCACCCAATTTGAAAATACTTACGGCGGCATTGAGGGCTTTAACTCTATTCGTTTTATGCGCATGTATATGAAAGGATTCAAAAGACCTGTATTATTACGTATGGCGCGTTTTGAATTAGTGCGAAGCGATTGGAGACGTTATGCGTATGATCTTAAAAAGCCGGGAGAATATATTAAAACTGATGATAACTCAACTTCCTTCGACGTATCGGCAGTAAGCCTACAAGAAAATGGAACAAAAGTTCCGGTTAACTATGTAATGCCGCCGGGGATTCAGCAGCAACAAAATATTCAAACCACCAATTTGGTTTTACAAAACGAACAATCTCTTCAGGTACGTGTATGTAATTTAAAAGATGGAGATAGCCGCGCGGTATTTAAAAATGTGGAATTAGATACCCGCATGTTCAATAATATTAAAATGAATGTGCATGCCGAAGCAATGAATGGAATTCCCTTAAATGACGGCGATCTTACCTTGTTCTTTAGGGTTGGTACAGATTATAACAATAACTATTACGAGTACGAAGTACCTCTGAAATTAACCCCAAAGGGAGTATACGATCCAAACAGTACCGATTCGCGCGCCATAGTTTGGCCTGTAGAAAACGAAATCAATTTTAAGTTTGCTGATGTAACAAAATTACGTAACGACCGCAACAACGATCCGCGTTTTGGATATTTTAGCGATCTTAATAATTACACCAAACCATTTACTGAAAGTTTTGGTGGCTATTCGATGACCATAGTTGGAAATCCAAATTTAGGAACCGTGAAGAGTGTAATGGTTGGTGTGCGAAATCCTAAAGACCCTGGCAATCTTTCGCATTGCGCAGAAATTTGGGTGAACGAATTACGCTTAACCGACTTTAATAATCAAGGTGGCTGGGCGGCAACAGGGCAAATGCAATTAAAAATGGCCGATTTGGGTAACGCCTCTTTAGCCGGAACTTATTACTCGCCATTTTACGGAGGTGTTGAACAAAAAATAAACGAACGCAGAAAAGAAAGCACAAGTATTTGGGATATGAGTACGTCTATCAACGCCGGCAAATTTTTCCCAACAAACTGGAAGATCACACTACCTGTTTATTACAATTACGGCAGAACCATAGTTAAACCACTCTTTAATCCGCTCGATCCCGATATTCGCATGAAGGATTTTGAGAAGAACGATAATATCGAAAATGACAAGAAAAAAGACATCATTGATCAAGTAGTAGATTATACTGAGCGTAAAGGATTTAACTTAACCAATGTGCGCATTGATGGCTTTAAACGCAAAGGCGCCAAACCAATGCCTTGGGATATAAGTAATTTCTCAACCACATTTGCTTTTACACAAACCTTTAAACGCAACATAAACATTGAAACAAATTTAGTGAAACAATACCGTGGTAATTTGACTTACCAATATAGTATTCAAAAACCACCAGCAATAAAACCATTTGCCAAAGTAAAATTATTCCAAAACAAATGGTTTGCGCTTATAAAAGATTTCAATTTACAATTGATGCCTAATAGTTTTGGTGCCGGCGTAGATGTGAACAGAAGCTTTAGCTTATTAAAGAACAGAGATATTACTAGTTTCTATGCAAACTCAAATGATTTTGAGAATCCGAGTTTGTACAACAAAAACTTCCTCATAAACCGAACGTATAATATGCGTTGGGACTTTTCCAAATCGTTGAAGTTTGATTTTGCAGCTAACAACGAAGGAAGGATCTTTGAACCGCAAGGCGATGTTACAAAACAAAATCAACAAAAGCGCGATTCGGTTTTAAGTACATTCCTAAGCGGCCGCGAAACCGTTTACGGTAAAGGAACAGCTAACGAACATAAGTTCAATGAGGGTAAATACGGTGCAAATTTATCGTACCGTCAGCAAATGAACTTGAACTACACCGTACCGCTTAATAAAATTCCAATACTGGATTTTTTAACGGTAAGTTATAAATTCGGCGGCACATACACATGGAACCGCGCACCTTTTGGTACGCCAACAGATTCGATGTACATTGGAAATACTATCAACAATACCAACCAGCATAATGTTACTGCAAGTTTTGCTATGACCACTTTATATAATAAGATCCCTTATTTTAAACGTATTAATACGGGTCAAAATAAAAAACAAGCCACAAAAGTTGCCACACCAACTAAATCTGCCGCACTTACTGATAGTACAAATCCAAAAAAGAACGAAAACTTTAAAGCTATTGCCGAATTTGTTGCGCGAGGAATTATGATGGTGAAAAATTTGTCTTTAACTTATCAAGAACAAAGAGGACAAGCCTTACCTAATTTCATGCCGCGGTCGAATATTTTGGGGATGGATCAATCCAATCAAAATGCCCCGGGCTTTTTGTTTACAAGCGGATTGTATGATGCCAGTATTAGAGAAACAAGCGCTAAGAATGGTTGGTTATCTAAAGTACAAAATCAAACCACACCTTACATAGAAACAGAAAGCAAGAGTATTACTTACAGATCATCTATTGAACCGCATGGTAGTTTAAAAATTGAATTAACGGGTAATTATACCAAATCAAAAAATTTGAGTGAGTTTATGGTGTACAATCCAAACGATCCAAGTTTAAGTGGAAGCGATTATTATAATTTCAATTTGAGTACCAATGAAACGGGTAATTTCAATATCTCAACATTCAGTTTCTTCCAATCGCTTAGAGATGCAAAACCAAATATAGAATCTCCTTTATTTGATGAATTTAAATTGGTGCGTTTTGATCTTGCAAAAGAATTAGCACAAAACAATAGTAATTCATTGGGCATGCAAACTGTAAATACGTCTTCAGGAAGCATAAGTTATATGGATGGTTATAGCATTAACCAACAAGACGTTTTAATTGGTGCTTTCTATCAAACTTACACCGGCAACAAGATCAAAAATTATTCTACAAAAAATATTTTCCCAACTATTCCAATGCCAAACTGGACCATTACCTGGGATGGATTAGGAAAGATAAAGGGTATGCAAAAAACATTCCGCGCAATTACTATCCGTCATGGCTACAGAAGTACCTATAATGTTGCCGGTTATTCAAACAACTTATTGTTTAGCAGTGGCGGAAACCAGATCACGCGTTCGCCGGTGGCCGACCCAGTAACAGGTAATTCAAACTTTAATCCATATTACACGCTTAACGCTGTAACAATTACAGAAGGATTTGCGCCATTGATCAAATTTGACCTTCAATTTCAAAAACCGGGCTGGCAAGCTAATGCTGAGATGAAACGTGATAAAACCATTTCATTAAATATAACGGGCCCGCAAATCATTGAATCAAAAGGACAAGAATACATTGTTGGTTTAGGCTACCGCTATCCAAACTTAACGTTAAAGAAGGTGACTATTGGTGGTAAACCATTAAAGAGTGATCTAACATTGAAGGTTGATTTTAGCTATCGTAAAAACCTTTCTATCATTCGTCGTATTGCCGATGATATAAGCGTACCCACAGGTGGTACAAATATTATTACCTTACGTTCTGCAGCTGATTATTTACTAACGCCAAACATTAACTTGCGTTTGTATTTAGATTGGATCCGCACCAAACCACAAACCTCTGCTTCCTTCCCTACTGCTAATACATCGGGTGGATTTAGTTTGAGGATCAATTTCCAGTAGTTTATTTTTTGCCACAAAGGCTCAAAGACACAAAGTTAAAACAACAATTTCTTCGTTACTTATTAGAATTAATACTTTGTGGCTAATTATTTACCAGGCGTTAAAGCCTTCACCACTCTCGCGTTAATTGTTTCCGCTACTTTAGAAAAGTATTTATTGATGATCTTGTTTGGATCATTAAGATCGGCAGGAAATTCTTGTTCTGCAATTCCCGAATTAATTTCCTTTGCATCGTAGGTATAAACCGTATAATGCACCACAATTTTACGGTACTCATTTCCTGTGCCGGCAAATTCGGTTGACGACATAGCTGCTTTAATATCCAATTGATTTACAAAAATAAAAACATCAGTTTTATACTTGCCGTACAGCATTGGCACTAATTTAGCATTGCTGATCTTAGCATTCATAAAGCGAACGTCGTTGGTGGTCTCCACTTTTATTTGCCCCTTCTCTACTTGCTTCTCGCCTTTGTCTTTTTGTGGTGGTTTATAATTCTCCTGATCAGGAACTTTTACATACTCGTAATTTAAATTCGAATAGATCCCGATCATATCCTTCTTGTACTTTGCGGTATCTTCCATTAAGTCTACTACACCGTATTTAGTATTCTTAAAAGCCTTAAATAATTGCTCGTTAATGCCATCGCGGAATTTGAATTTTATTTCTTTACCGGTGAGCTTTGTTTCTTTATTTACTAAATAATCAATTTCGCTATTATATAACTTTGGTTCAAATGGAATAATCATTACCTTATGTAAACCACCGGCGGTTTCTTTACCCTTGTTGCCAATAGTTGTATTTTGTGCAGAAGAGAATTGTGTATTAAGTAATAAAGCAAATGTAACACTTGCTAATTTGCAAACTGCCGCGTGAGGGATTGCAGCGGAAATCCTTTTTACTCTTCCAGAAACTTTTTTATCCCCAAAGAGCAAAAAGATTGGAGCAGAAAGCCCGACGGCGAGCGAACTTTCAGTGTTTGCGGGGTGAGCTTCGCTGGCACGCCCAAAAAATTTAACTATAAAACTGATAATTTTTATCACTGTCTGTATAATTATATAAACATAGAAATATACATTGTGCGTTAACGCCTCTTAAGAATTAATCTCTTAACCAGTCGGTGTTAGCATAAACCATTAAGCCGAGCACAATAAACAAACCAACTTGGTTAGCGTAATAAATGATCTTGTCCGATACTTTTTTACCGGTAACCATTTCCCAAAGAATGAACATGATATAACCACCATCTAACATTGGTATTGGTAAAAAATTCATAAAAGCTAATGCTAATGATAAAAATGCAGTAAAGGTCCAAAATGCGTGCCAATCCCATGTAGGACTCATTTGTTGCACCATCGTATAAAAACCACCAACTTGTTTGTGTGCTTCAGGAACTGTGAAAATAACAACAAATTGTTTTGCTTGTAAAACTATCAGTTCCATTCCATCGCTAAAGCCTTGTGCTAATGCCCCAAAAAATCCGTACTTAGTTTCTTTTACATCAAATTTAGTTACAAGTCCTTTATAAAAACCAATGGTTCCCAACGTTGTAACTTTACACTTTGTGTGAATGGTATCATTATTTCTTAAAACAGTAAGATCAACTTCTTTTCCCGCATTCTCTCGCAATTGTGTTCTTACTTCATCATAATAAATTGTTTTATTTCCGTTGATTGCAATGATCTGATCCTTCTTTTGAAGTTTTGCAGTTACGGCAAATGTGCCGGGTTCTACCGAATCAACATTAGCAATATAACGAGGCTCTACAAACGCCGAGTGCTTTAACGATTTTAATATAACAGCTCTGTCTTTATCTGTAACAGGTAAGGCAAACTTTTCTCCGTTTGAATGCACACCTTGTATATGATGTACGCCATTCATTACAATTTCTACCGATACTCTTCTTAACGAACTCACTCTTTTATCATCAAGAGCTATAATTTGATCTCCGTTGCGCAAACCTAAATTATACGCTACAGAATCTACCATGATTCCTTGTTTCAAACTTGAAATAGGCAATGTTTCTTTTCCATAATACCAAAGTACCATCCAAAATATAAAAATTCCCAGAACAAAGTTTACAATTATTCCTCCCATCATTACCAACAAACGTTGCCAAGCCGGTTTGCTGCGAAGCTCCCAAGGTTTTGGTTCTGATTCAATAATGCTTTTATCCATTTGCTCATCCACCATCCCGGCAATTTGCACATATCCACCAAAAGGAAACCAACCAATACCGTATTCAGTATCTCCAATTTTTTTCTTGAACAATGCAAAATTTAGCATCCCTGCAAATGGGAATAAAAAGTCGAAGAATAAATAAAATTTATCTACCCTACATTTGAATTTTTTCGCGAACCAAAAGTGGCCAAATTCGTGAAGAGAGATCAATATAGTAAGACTAAGAAATAACTGGGCAATTTTAATTAGCATATGCGTTTAGAGATATAATATAAATAGAGACTAAAATTACGGTTTTTTTAGGGTTTTTGGAAGCCATCCGGCCTAATTTAGACTTTGTTAACCAACTGTTTAGATTAATGCAGCCACAAAGGCACAAGATAACTCAAGAACTAAAACAACCACCAAGGCACCAAGACACGGTTTTAAGTATAAATAAACCGTGTCCTGGTGTTTAATCCTAAGGACTATTTGTAAAAAAACTGGTTCATCTCGGCGGAGCTTACGGTGAGTACGTCGATTGGTGGTAAAAAATTTATTATTGTATTATAAAAGCTTTTTTGCAGTTATACGGGCTTCTTTATCCGCTTCAACATACTGCTCGTAAGACAAATTATTCTTGAAAGCGCTTTTTGCTAAAGTATTTTCTACCACTTCGGCTATTTGTAAAAATTTGATCTTATCATTTATAAAAGCGTCTACCGCTACTTCATTTGCAGCATTTAAAATGCAAGGCATATTACCTCCTTTTTTTAAAGCCTCGAATGCAAGTGCTAAATTGGTGAAGGTATTTGTATCGGGTTTTTCGAAAGTAAGTTGCGGATAATTCACAAAATCAAACCGCGGAAAATTTGTTTTGATACGTTGTGGATAAGCGAAGGCGTAGTGAATTGGTAATTTCATATCGGGCAATCCCATTTGCGCTTTCATACTTCCATCTTCAAACTGCACAATGCTGTGAACTATACTTTGTGGATGTACGATCACATCAATTTGCTCAGGCTTTAAATTAAATAACCACTTTGCTTCGATCACTTCAAGTCCTTTATTCATAAGGGTTGCCGAGTCGATAGTAATTTTTGCACCCATGGTCCAGTTTGGATGTTTTAATGCTTGCTCGCGTGTAACATGTAGCAGATCATTTTTTGTTTTTCCCCTAAAAGGACCACCACTTGCGGTGAGATAAATTTTTTCTACTTTATTATCAAACTCTCCAACCAAACATTGAAAAATGGCCGAGTGTTCGCTATCCACCGGGTAAATATTCACCCCATTTTCAAAAGCCAATCGTGTTACTAATTCTCCGGCAACAACCAAAGTTTCCTTATTAGCTAAGGCAATATTTTTTTTGTGTTTAATGGCGTTTATCACACTTGCTAATCCGGCATAACCAACTATAGCAGCTAAAACTAAGTCGATGGTTTCCATTTCCACAATTTGTTCAATGGCTTTTGCACCGGCAAAAACTTTTATATCATGTGGTGCTAATACGTCTTTTACGTGTTGGTATTTGCTTTCATCAGCGATCACAACGGCGTTTGGATCAAACTCCAAAGCTTGTTTAATTAAAAGATCGGCATTGCTATTAGCAACTAATACTTCAACTTTAAAATGCGTTGGATTATCCTTTATTACCTGCAGAGCTTGCGTGCCAATGCTGCCGGTACTTCCCAAAATAGCTATGTTTTTTACACTCATTCTTTCCAACACAAAACTCGACAAAATTTTGAAGACAATATACCAAAAGCTGATATATTTTAACCCAATCTGTTTGTTCTTTTTTGCTTACACATCTTCAAAAAATCCTTCTTTAGGCCACGCTAGGCAAGGGTTTTTTTCATTGTTTAAGCAAAAAATAACTTCACAGCTTTAGACTAAAATTTATCAGCATTTGGTATTATTGTAAATTTTAACAAATTATAGAGAATTATGGGTCTTAAAGGACGTTTAGTAATAGCAAAATCTAAAAATTGGTACTATTTTTGAAATAATAACAGTCTAAAAACAAGCTATGAAAAAAATAATTTTACTTTTTGTGATCGCACTTTTTGCTTCAAATTTTGTGGTGCCTGGTGATGGCGATAAGATCCCCACAGCAACGATTAAAAAATTAGATGGCTCAAAAATAAACGCTAATACCTTTAGTAATGATGGAAAGCCTATGATTATTAGCTTCTGGGCTACGTGGTGTAAACCTTGCAAAAAGGAACTAGACGCAATTGCAGAGGAATATGAAACTTGGCAAAAAGAAACTGGTGTAAAATTAATAGCAATAAGCATAGATGATATCCGCAGCTCGGCGAAAGTGGTTACCGATGTAAAGACCAAGGGTTGGAAATACGAAGTATATCTTGATGAAAATCAAGATTTTAAGAGGGCTATGAATGTAAATAATGTTCCTCATACTTTCCTTATTAATGGTAAAGGCGAAATTGTTTGGAGCCATAATTCATACACAGATGGTGACGAAGAAAAACTATATGAGAATGTAAAAAAACTAGTTAAGGGTGAAGCACTATCACATTAATTTGATATTTTTACTTCATGACAAAACCATATTTAAAGAGTAGCCTAGCAGCTACTTTTTTATTGACTTTTACTCTAAATCCGTTTAATTTTTTTGCGCAGGAAACCAATCCCATTCAGGATCTTGGCTCTTCTGTTCACGGTAATTTTCAGATCGATGCGCAGTATTATAACGCCGATTCGCTGATCGGTGCGCCAAAAGTTCCTGAAAAGTTACTTTCAAATGCCTTTGGAAATATCAATTTCATTAAAGGAAAATTTTCGGCGGGCGTTAGATACGAAGCATACAATAATGTAAAGCAAGGTTTTTTACCACAATATAAAGGGCAAGGCATTACTAATCGTTTTGTACGTTATCAAGATAAATTGTTTGATGTTACCGTTGGTAATTTTTACGAAATGTTTGGTACTGGTTTAACACTAAGAACTTATTACGAGCCGGGATTGCTTTACGATAACTCTTTGGATGGAGCTCGTATTATTTCTAATCCTTACAAGGGAATTACATTAAAAGGTGTTATTGGAAAACAACGTTATTTTTTTACGGTTGGTCCGGGTATTGTGCGCGGTGTTGACGGAGAAATAAACATTAACGAATTGTTTGATTCAATAATAGGAGCTTCAAAAACCAAATTTATTATTGGTGGAAGTTTTGTAAGTAAATATCAAAGTGGGCAAGATCCTGCATTGGTATTGCCTGAGAATGTTGGCTGTTATTCCGGTCGTTTTAATATCATTCGTGATGGATTTAATATAGGGGCCGAATATGCTTATAAAATAAACGATCCGTCGGGAGATAATAAATTGAGTTACAAATACGGTGACGCTTTGTATGTAACAACTTCTTACGCCGGCGACGGTTATTCATTTTTATTCCAAGGAAAACGTATCGACAATATGAGTTATCGAAGCGACAGAGCTGAATCATTACAAAATTTATTGATCAATTACCTTCCGGCAACAACAAAACAACACGCTTACACGTTATTAGCTTTAAATCCGTATGCCACACAATTAAATGGTGAAATTGGTTTTATGGCCGAAGCTCAATACAAAATTAAAAAAGGCACACCACTTGGTGGAAAGTATGGTGTAGAGATCACTGTAAATTATTCGCAGGCGCACGGCTTGCAACAATACCAAGTTAGTGACTCTGCGGGTGCCAGAACTTTTTATGAAACCAAATGGGATTTCAAAGAATTGACGGGCAAAAAACACCACGTTGATAGCGTTTTAAGAAACGGAGAGTATACCACACAGGATGTAAGTTTTAACGACAATTATCGTTATTACCAGGATTTCTTTATTGAGATCAATAAAAAATTCAACAAAAAGGTAAAAGCAACATTTATGTATTCTCACCAGTTTTACAATCGTAACATCATCCAAGCAGGATCATTGAATGCAGGCTATAAAAATTTAAATTCAGATCTTTTTCTTTTGGATATAACCTATAAATACAAAGCCGGAAGTGCCATTAGATTTGAAACACAATTCCTTCTCACACCATCTAAAGATGTAGTTACTACTTCAAACGGCGTTGGAAAAGGTAATTGGGCAACAGGTATGATTGAATGGTCTATTAATAGTAATTTCTTTGTGGCCATATTTGATCAATGGAATTATGGTAATCCTCAAACCGGTTCAGCTAGTTTTGGTGACGCGCTCTTTAGCCCTTTTAGGCCAGCTGCAGCCGATCTAAGAATACACTACTATTTGTTAAATGTAGGCTATAACAGCGGTCCACATCGTTTGGCACTAAGTTATGGTAAGCAAAGTGCCGGTATCTTCTGTGTAGGAGGGGTTTGCCGTAATGTACCTGCTTCAAATGGTTTATCGCTTTCATTAACCAGTAGTTTTTAGTATATTTATAAGTATAAAAATGATGAACATGAGAACATTAATTTCGAGCATTCTGTTAGGATTGATCCTAATTGGCTTTTATTCTTGTGATAAGGTTAAGCACCCAAATATAATAACACAAACTGCGGTTGGTACCACCTTCGATTCCATTAATAATTCTGCTGTATCAGGTTTCAAAAAAACATTATTGGAAGATTACACTGGTCATAAATGCGGGAACTGCCCAGCGGCAGCAATTTTAACTGAGAACTTAAGTGCTCAATACCAATCTTCTTTAGTGGTTATTGCTATTCATGCCGGATTTTTTGCAAAAATAAATTCGGAATTTCCTACTTCATATACTTGTGCTGCTGGTAACGATTGGGATGCTACTACAGGATTTGGCGTAAGCGCCATTGGTAATCCAAATGGCATGGTGAACCGAAAAGTTTATCCGGGTTTTACTTTGGTTCATAAAGACACTTGGTTTACAACGGTTGGTTTAGCTCAAAGCGATCCGTTTATTGTAAAAATGGATCTTTCAAGTGCCTACGACAAAACTGCAAGAGCTTTGAACGTAACTACAAAACTTACATTCCTACAAGCGTCTTCTAATAATATAAAACTGCAATTGGTTTTAACAGAGGATAGCATTATTGGTTCGCAATTAGATTATTCCCAAAACCCTGATCACGTTGAAGACTATCATTTCGAGCACATGCTAAGAACTGCTATTAACGGTTCGTGGGGAGAAGTTGCTAAAACAGCTCCTATTGCAGCGCTATCAACTGTAACAATTACAAACAGCAACTTTGCTGTAGATTCAAAATTCAACGACAAAAAATTAACGCTAGTGGCTTTTGTTTTCGATGAAACCACAAAAGAAGTATTGCAAGTTGAAAAGATCAAAATAAGGAAATAAAAAGTGTGCTTCCCTCTATAAAAAAATTTGCTGCGGAACATTTATTTTTAATAGTTGCCCTAGTGGCAACTATTATTGCTTATGCCAACACCCTTAATTTTCCCCATATTAGTTGGGATGATCCGGAAATGGTATTTCGTAATAGAGATGTGATCGGTTTTGATATTGCAGCGCTTCTCTCTTCACATTACGTGGGAAATTATATTCCGCTTACCATGCTCACCCATGCCATCGATTGGTTCTTATTCGGAAAGAGCGACATGGGGCATCATTTTGTAAATTTATTATTTCATTTAACCAATGGGTATTTGGTTTATATGTTAACCTTACGTTTATTCAAGGAAAAAAATATAGCGTCCATTTCTGTAATCATTTTTTTATTACATCCCCTGCAAAGCGAATCGGTTAACTGGATCTCTGAGTTAAAGAATTTAGGATATGCTCTTTTTTATTTACTTGGTTTATTAAGCTATTTGAGATACACAGAGAGTAAAGACAATAAATTTCTTTTCTACACAGGTCTTTACTTTATAGCTTCTTGTTTATATAAACCATCAGCCGTTGCATTTCCTTTAAGCTTACTATGCATCGATCTGTTTGTGCACAAAAAATTCGACCCTAAACGTTTAATGAACAAACTTCCATTTTTGATCATTTCTCTTTTGTTTGGTCTTGTTAATTTAAAAACGCAAGCGGCCGATCAATTTATTAATTACGCTCACGATTTTCCTGTTTATGAACGAATAGGTAATGCAGGTTTTGCTTTATTTAAATACCTTAGTCTGTTTGCTATTCCTTATGACTTAAGCGTTCTCTATCCCTTTCCGGAAAAGACAATGGTGTTTACGATTATTGGGTTGGCATTTCTTTTTTTGATCCTTGTGGTACTTTATCTTCTTTATAAGAAACAAAAATTTGTTCTACTTGCCATTATTTTATTTATTTTATCAAACCTTATTCTTGTTCTACAATTCATTCCTTTTGGCGAAGTGCTTTATGCCGACAGATATATGTATGTAGCCATTATTGGTTTTGCTTGGGGCTTAGCCTTTTTAATTCATAAGATCCCTTTGAAAAAAATAATCATTCCCATTATTTTGGTCGCTGCTTTGAGCTCACTCTCATTTATGCGAAATACAAAATGGAAAAATAGTATTACGCTTTACGAAGACATCCTTAAAAAATATCCAAATAACTTTTTAGCTCTAAACAGTTTGGGTGTTGAAAATATGCAACGCAATAATGATGATAGAGCATTAATGTACTTTAATAAAGCCACAAATGTGGCCCCCTACAATTACAAAGGATTTTACAATAAAGGCTTATGGTATTTAAAAAACAACAATCCGAAAAAAGCCATTGAAGAATTTAATAGAGTTATAGTAATGTATAATTACCCGAAAGCTTATGTTGCCCGCGCATCGGCTTATTATGCACTTATGGATCACAACAAAGCCCGTAAAGATGCCAACAATGCACTTCTTCTTGATAAGAATAATAGTAAAGCGTATTTTATATTGGGCAATTGCGCCAACGATCAAAATGATCTTCCAGCAGCTATTGGCTTTTACAAGCAAGCTATCAACTTAAATAAATTTGAACCCGATTACTATTTTAAACGTGCTATTTCTCTTGGCAAACAACAAAATTTTAAAGATTGCATTGAAGACCTTAATTCGTGTTTGGCGTTAGATCCAAATTATATCGACGCATATTATTGGCGAGGAGTAGCTAAGATCAATTTAAAACAAGATCCTTGCCAAGATCTGAGACAAGCAGCAGAGAGCGGAATGGAAATTGCGAAAGGCGCTTACGGAAAGTTTTGTAGGTAGAGCCTCTAGCCACAAAGGCGCGAAGACTCTATCAAACCACATAAGAAAACGAATAGTACAAATTGCGCCTTAGCGTATTTGTGTCAAAAACTGAAGTCTAAAACGGACTCTGCTTCCTTATGATCCTTCCGAACCACTTTGGAAAAAATCGTTTTATTTTTACAGCTAATAACTCCTTCCCGCCAACTAAAATTTCTTCGCTGTTATTTTGAATTGCTTTTAAAATTATCAGCGCGCATTCTTGAGCACCCATTGCGTTCTCATGACTTGGATCCATTTTAGAATGCTTACCATTTTCGGTAACTGCATTCAAAGAAATATTTGTCTTTATTTTACCTGGGCAAACGATCAATGTTTTAATTCCATCCTTTTCAGTTTCTAATCTAAACGAATCAAAGAAACCATGAAGTGCGTGTTTAGCAGCCGAATATCCGGAGCGTAAATAAAAACCAAATTTTCCGGCAACACTGCTTATTACAATTACATGGCCACTTTTTTGGCGTTTCATATAAGGCAAAACGGCTCTCGTTAAGTTTACAGCAGAAAAATAATTTACCTCCATTAATTCGCGATCAATCTCAATATCCGTTTTTTCCATTTCCGAACGCTGACTCATTCCACCATTATTTACCAAACAATCTATTCGTCCGAATTTATTAATGATGCCCGCTGCTAAAGCAGTTGCATTAGAAGTGTCTTTTAAATCGAACGGAAGGATCAAAAGATCAAGCTCAGGTAATTTAGTTAAAACAGCTACACGTTTTAATTCATCCTCTCTTCTTGCCGATAAGATCAAACGTGCTTCACGCTTGGCAAGTTCCAATGCCAAGGCCTCTCCAATTCCTGAAGAAGCACCTGTGATCCAAATTACTTTATCTTTAAAAAAACTCATTTGCTACTTATCAAATGTACAACTTTTTGTACTTCAATGTTCTCAATGCAATTACAATCTTGTTTGTTCTTACACTTCTCACACAACTCATCAAATACTAAGGCGTGCGCATCCTTTCCCACCGGAGCCCAACGACCGAGATGAATTGGCCGCCTTGGCGAATATAAACCAATGGCTTTTTTACCAAGCGCTGCAGCAATATGTAAAGGACCGGTACTTGCAGCTACCAAAACATCGCATAAATTGATGAAGGAAATAAATTCGGTCAAACTTAATTTACCCGTAAGATCCACAACGCCGGAATTCTCTTCAATAAAACTTTCTAATTTTACTCCGTCCGCTTTTGTACCACTTATAAATATCTGGTATTCTTCTTTAGGCAATTCCTTTATCAACTTAGAAAAATTATTTAACCCCCATTCTTTTGCGCTTCCTTTGGATTTTGGATGCAAAATGATCTTCGTTTTATGTTTATCAAGCATGTTCACAAAAAGTTCGTTTCCTAAAGGTTTAACTCTTGTAAATCCATAGCACTCTTGTATAACTTTTAAGCTAATATCTGTTTGGATGCCAAGGAAGAATAATAATTTCAAATTCAATTGCGATTCGTGAAGCTCAGAATTTTTACGCGAGAATTTTACAAGTTCTGAACAAGTGAACCAGTGCCATAAGCGATTACGAGTCCCAACACGTTTTGGAATCCTTGCCGCTTTTGCGAGTTTAGCAATTTCTTTTACGGGAAATACATGAATAAAAATGTCAAGGTTTAGATCTTTCACGAACTCGATTTGAGCTTGATGATCTCTTTTTAATATCTCATCATAATTCACAAATAGATCCACATGTTCACTTAATTCAATGATAGCTTTTGTATAACTTCTTCCTAAAAATAAGATCTGGCAATCCGGAAAATTTGCTTTAAGCACACCAGCCATTGGGAGCGTTAATACTACATCGCCAATAGAATCTGTTCTGCTTAATAATATACGTAGTTTACTTGGCATTGATGTAAAGGGTTCTCAGTTTTTTATATTTTAAATACGTAGCATATGCCGAAATTTTAGAAACCAAATAACCGGCCTTTCCATCCAAAAATCCAAGTTTCAAAAAATAGTGATCTATGAATTTGGCAATTGGATTTACAACTAGTTTAAACAATGGCGCTTTTTTTCCATTGTCAAAAAAAGCCTTAGAAACAATGTTTGTAAAATATTCCACTTGCTTATAATGATCATCTACACTGTAATAACTGTAATGTAAAATATCACCTCTTAAATAACCCGAGTTCTTGTCACCTTCAAATAATTCGTATTTATCGTGTGGATTTATTCCTGTCCATTGTCCTTTTCTGCTATCCCATAAACGCATTTTTTTATCAGGATACCAACCGCAATGTTTTATCCAATGGCCGCAATAATTTGTAAGGCGATTCATATAATAACCATCCTTTGAAAAATTATTTTTTACCTTTAAAATTGACGCCTTTAAATTCTCATCCAATGCTTCATCCGAATCTAATGAAAGTACGTGCGGATATTTTGCATACGTAATTGCTCTGTTTTTTTGTTGAATATGCCCATCAAATGCATGCTGGTAAAAACTTACATTGTATTTCTTGCAAATTTCTTTGGTTTTATCCTTACTAAACGAATCCAATACCACAATTTCATCAACAACCCCTTGCAGCGATTGCAAGCAGCGCTCGATGTTCTTTTCTTCGTTAAAGGCTATTATTACAGCCGAAATTTGAGGCATGGAGTAAAGGTAATGTTTTTTATTATTAGGGCGTGCCGGCGAGTTCGGGTGGAATTTATAAGGAGCCCTCACTCACCGTCGCGCTTTTCGCTTCAAGCCTGTTTGTCCTTTGCTATGTTTGTCGGGCTGCGGTGTCTTTTGCCCTTCGGACCAAAAGCCTCCTCGCTCCGCAAACCTATCGCAAAGCCCTACACAGGGCTTTTCGCTACAATCGCTCACGCTTCGAAAAAAGCAGCTGCCTCTTTTACCGCCCGCGCCAAGGATTGCAGCGGAAATCCTTTTTGCGCCTGCCTCTTTGGCGCAAAAAGATTGGAGCGAAAAGCCCGGTGCCCTTTGCTCCTAAGTTTCAAAAGGCAAAGGGCAGGCGCCCAAATAAAGAAATATTAAATAAATAGTATCTTTAACCTATGAATATTACGCTCATTCAAACTCATTTGCATTGGGAAGACGTAGAAATGAATATCCAACATTTCGAGAAATTGATATCTTCTATTCCTACAAAAAGCGATCTCATCATTTTGCCAGAAATGTTCACCACTGGCTTTACCATGAAGCCTGAAAAAAATGCAGAAGATCATTTAGGTTTAGGATTTGAAATGATGAAAAAAATGGCGCATGAAAAAAATGCGATTATTACAGGAAGCATTTCTACAAAAGAATACAATACATATTATAACCGATTATATTGGGTTGAACCAAGCGGAAAATTTGATTCATACGACAAGCGTCATTTATTTAGAATGGCCAAAGAAGATCAATTTTATTCGGCAGGAACAAAAAAGATCATCAAAAAAATAAACGATTGGAAGGTTTGTCCACTTATTTGTTACGATCTTCGCTTTCCAATTTGGAGCAGGAACCGATTTACGAAGAGTGATGACAGAAGTACAAATGGAAATTGGGATTACGATGTACTTATTTATGTTGCAAATTGGCCCGAGATTCGCAATCATCCTTGGAAACAATTATTAATTGCAAGAGCTATTGAAAATCAATGTTATGTTATTGGCGTAAATCGTATTGGAAAAGACGGTAACGATTTTGCGCATTCAGGCGATAGCATGGTTATAAACCCAAGAGGCGAAGTGATCAGCCATACCAAAGCCAATGAAGAAAGCATAGAGACCCTAAAGCTCGATATGGACTATTTACAGGATTTTCGCAAGGTTTTCCCTGTGGGTTTGGATTCAGACGAATTCAGCCTTGATATTTGATTTCCCCAGCCAAAATCCTATCTTTGTGAGCCCAATAAACCTGGGGAATTGCACCACATTTTATGGAATACCACTTTAAGGAAATAGAAAAAAAATGGCAAGCTATTTGGAAAGACAAAAAAACTTTCAAAGCTGATGATGCTTCCACCAAACCAAAATATTATGTACTCGATATGTTTCCCTACCCTTCCGGTGCGGGTTTGCATGTTGGGCATCCTCTAGGTTATATTGCTTCTGATATTATTGCACGTTACAAACGCCATAAAGGATTTAATGTGTTACACCCAATGGGCTATGATAGTTTTGGTTTACCGGCAGAACAATATGCTATTCAAACCGGACAACACCCTGCAATTACAACTGAACAAAATATAAATCGCTATCGCGAACAGCTAGATAAAATTGGTTTTTCGTTTGACTGGGACCGTGAAGTAAGAACATCTAATCCAGAATATTATAAATGGACCCAATGGATTTTTATTCAAATATTCAATAGCTGGTACAATAAAACATCTGACAAAACAGAAAAAATAGAATTACTTATTTCTGAATTTGAAAAGAACGGAAATGCAAAAGTGAACGCGGTTTGCGACGACAATGTAAAATTATTTTCTGCCGATGAGTGGAAAGCCTTTTCTGAAAAAGAAAAAAGTGATGTGCTAATGGCCTATCGTACTGCGTATTTAGGAGAAGCGTATGTAAATTGGTGTCCTGCTTTAGGAACTGTATTAGCAAACGACGAAGTAAAAGATGGTGTGAGCGAACGTGGCGGACATCCCGTAGAACGAAAATTAATGAAACAATGGAGCATGCGCATTACCGCTTACGCCCAACGTTTGTTGAATGGATTAGATACATTAGACTGGACTGAAAGCCTAAAAGAAACGCAACGTAATTGGATAGGAAAAAGTGAGGGGACGAGTTTGAAATTCAGCATCGCCGGGCCTGAGGCTGAAAGACACGAGCAGTACATCGAGGTTTTTACCACGCGCCCCGATACCATTTTTGGTGTTTCATTTGTTACACTTGCTCCCGAGCACGAATTGGTTGCAAAATTAACAACGCCCGAGCAAAAAGC
>Ga0163151_10000482_pt1 | contig 70101 bp, 48 predicted proteins | sample OliLakLV19MP5IB2_FD_145596 | JGI IMG/M metagenome (GOLD analysis project Ga0163151, IMG submission 145596) | Freshwater microbial mat bacterial communities from Lake Vanda, McMurdo Dry Valleys, Antarctica - Oligotrophic Lake LV.19.MP5.IB-2 | ecosystem: Environmental > Aquatic > Freshwater >... | reverse complement strand
GGGCACGCTCGTTCGAGGGTATCCGCTTCTCACGCCGCCGCCGGAGGCGGCGCCCACCCCCTCACCCCTTCATGGATCTTCATGGACCTTCATGGTGAAATCCGACCGCCCGAAGATCCGCCTGCGTGACATCGGCGTCGGCCCTGGCCGCGACTCACCGCAAAACGACCTTCCGAGACCGTCCGGCATCGTGCCGTCAGATGTGCAGAAAGTGACAGCCGCACGGCTCGCAGTTCGACATGCTGGTGTCCATGGACACAAACACTATCGTCGTCATAATCGTGCTGATCCTGATCTTCGGTGGAGGAGGGCTGTTCTACCGCGGTCGGCGATAGATTCTCACCGCCCCCCGACGTCATCGGCGTCCGACCTTCACGCGAAGGTTCCAGGGCGGCGTTGATCGCCTGGATCGCCTGGATCGCCTGATCGACGCAAGAAGCAGACGTACCTGCGGTACTCTGCCCTGCGTCGCATGGAACACCAGACCACACTCCTCCTCACGCTCGCGCTCGCCTTCGTCGCCGCGTTTATCTTTGGCTTTGGCGCGTCCAAGCTCAAGTTGCCGCCGATGGTCGGCTACCTCCTGGCCGGCATCGCGATTGGTCCCTATACGCCAGGGTTCTCCGGCGATCCGGTCATCGCCGGACAACTGGCGGAGGTCGGCGTCATCCTGCTGATGTTCGGCGTCGGTCTGCACTTCTCAACGGCCGACCTGATGGCCGTCAAAGGGGTTGCCGTGCCCGGCGCGGTCGGGCAAATCCTGGTCGCCACCGCGATGGTCGTCGGTCTGACGACGCTGTGGGGCTGGACGCTGGGGGCCGGGCTCGTCCTCGGGCTTGCGCTGTCGGTGGCTAGTACCGTCGTTGTGCTGCGCGCGCTGGAAGAGCGGCGCTTGATCGAAGGCGCCAACGGCCGAATTGCCATCGCGTGGCTGGTGGTCGAAGACCTGGCGATGGTGCTCACGCTCGTGTTGTTACCGGCGCTTGCCGAGCTGACCGGGGCGCAGCCCGCGGTCGGTGGCCACGCGGCCGCGACCGGCAACCTGTGGCTGCTCGTCGCGATCACGGTTGGCAAAGTCGCGCTGTTCCTCGCGATCGTCGCCTGGGCTGGTCCCCGCGCCGTACCCTGGATGTTGCAGCAGGCCGCGCGGACGGGGTCGCACGAGCTGTTCACGCTTGCGGTGCTGGCCATTTCGCTGGGCATCGCGTACGGGGCCGCGACGTTTTTTGGCGTGTCGTTCGCGCTCGGCGCGTTCTGCGCGGGCGTGGTGCTCAGCAACTCCGAGTTCAGTCACCGCGCGGCGGAGGACTCGCTGCCGCTGCAGCATGCGTTCTCGGTGGTGTTCTTCGTGTCAGTCGGCATGTTGTTCGACCCGTCCGTGCTGATCCGCGAGCCGCTGGCGGTGCTGGCGGTGCTGGCGGTCATTCTGGTGGGGAAATCGATTGCCGCGTTTCTCATCGTGCAGCTTCTCGGGTATCCCATCAGCACGGCGCTGACGATCTCGGCGAGTCTCGCGCAGATCGGGGAGTTCTCATTCATCCTCGCCACGCTCGGCATCTCGCTGGGCATGATGCCCGCCGAAGGACGAGACTTGATCCTCGCCGGAGCCCTGCTCTCGCTGTCGCTCAATCCGCTGGCCTTTGCGGTGGCGAAGCCGATGCTGACATGGATGCGCCGGTGGCGATCAATTCTGGTGCGCTTCGAAGGGTCACAGGACCTTCGCCTGGCCCGGCTCCAGTCGTTGCTCGACGCCAATCGCAAGGGCGGGCCGCCGGCCGTGCACGGCGACGAGCTCATCAGCCGCTGGTCGGTCTTCGCGGATCTCGACTACCGCAAGCGCGCCGAGTTGCTCTCGCTGTTCACTCCGCGTGCGGCACGCCCGGGCGACCGCATCATTCGCAAGGGCGATCCGGCAGACGACGTCTTCTTCATATCGTCCGGGATGGTCGAAGTCGGCGTGCGCGGCCGGAAGATCCGGCTGGGGCCGGGCGACTTCTTCGGTGAGATGGCGATGCTCACCGGCGAGCCACGGTCGGCCGACGTGACCGCGATCGACTACACCCAGCTCTTCACGCTCAACACAGCCCAGTTCGATCCGTTCGTGGCCAGGCATCCGGAGCTGCGAGCGAAGCTCGATCTGGTGGCTCGCGGCAGGGCCGCGGAGAATGTGGAGCCGACCGGGCGATCGAAAAGACCGTAGCGGTGGCACTCGGGCTGGGTCTCAAGGCCGAGACCTCCACGCGAGCGCAGAGCGGGTCAGCGCCTGACTGGCGCCATGAATGCGTGAAAGGCCGTGTCGGCGCGCTCGTCGTCCGTGATCTGCGCCTCGCCGTTCCGGATCACGCGCGCCAGCATGGAGCCCGGTGGGGTGCCATGGTCGCGCGGCACGCCTCCCTCCAGCAGGACGAGCGCAGTGGCCCACTGACGCAAATCGGCCTGGTAGGTGACCGGTGACCAGTCGTCCGCGCCCCCGCGCGCGTCCGGTACATCGCGCTTCACACCGCGCGCCAGCAGCACGCGCGCGGCCTCCGGTGCCAGGCGCGGGTGGAACAGCGCAGGACGCCCGTCTGTCATCGGCGCGTCGGGGCTGAGACCGGCGTCAATCAGCATCTCAAGCACAATCCCGGCGCGCTCGCCCCGGGCGCCGGCAACGGCCTCGATGAGCGTCTCGCCGCGCCCCAGGTCCTCGCCACGTGGGCCCGCCCCGGCGGCCAGCAGGGCGCGCAGTCCCTCAAGATCGCGCAGCGTTCCTCCATCCATGATGGCTGTGCGCGTGGCGAGTCCGAGCAATGACTCGCCACGTTCGTCACGCGCCAACAGGTCGGGAGCGGGGGTGGAGCGCAGGAGTGCAGCGAGCCGCTCATAGTCGTTGAGGACCAGCGCCAGCGCCGCCTCGCGGCCTGCGGCGTCAGGGTAGGCGTATTGCGGGCTCGGCTCGGTCGCGCGCGCGGATTGATGCCATGCCGGAAAAATGAGCCCGAGCCCGTGCCGCGGCACGGTCAGCGCCACGGTCATCGCCACAGGTGCCGCTGCCACGGCGGTGCCGAGGACGACGGCGAGGAGCCGACCCTCGCCGCGCGCGCCCCAAAGCAGGAGTGCCGCCGCGGCAAGGGCGATGGCGCCGAGGAGCGCACCAAAGCCCTGCCCCAGCCCGCGTGTCGCCGCATCGCCGACATCGGGGGAAAGAAAGAGCGCAGCGGCCGCGACCAGATCGAGGACTACCAGGCACCAGCCGAGGCCACGAAGGATCCGCATCATGGAGCGCGTGGCGCCTATCGGCTCCACTTCATCGACAGCACCAGCACACCCTGGCGAGTCGCCGTCACTTCAGTGATTTTCGACGCCTTTGCCGGGTCGCCAGGAGTGTAGGTCACCGCGTACTGCGAAAACGAGTTGGCCGCGATGCTTCGCAGCACGTTTCCGAGGTTCGTCCGCGCGAGCCCCTGCAGGACGAGCCATCGGCCTCCGGTGTTGGCCGCCAGACCCTTGAGCAGATTCTCCCGATTGGAATCGCGCCGCGTCCCGTCCTGCAGCGCCACCGACCAGACGATCGCGCCCGACTTGCGCACTTCTTCCGCCACCAGGCGCGCCATGACGTTCGTGGCGTCTTTGGTCGGTTCCATGTTGATGCTGATGATGACCTTTCGGGTTGCAGGCGGCAGCGCGGCAAGGCGCTTGGCGACGTCCACCAGTGCCTCGTTCAGCACGGATTCGCTCGGCTTGGGCATCAGCTTGCCCAGTCCGGCATCGATCGTGGCCTGCTCCGAGGTGAAGTCCGTGACGGTCATGGCGGCGCCGCCGAATTCCACCAACGAAAACTGCGTCTTTGGATCGGCGCTGAGCAAGAGCGTGCTGAAGGCCTTCACGGCGTCCCGGATGTCGTTGACCGCGCCGCTCATGGCCGGTGTGGTGTCGACCATGATGACGTAGTGAATCGGCTCGGACGCGCGCTCGACCTTGGTGATCGGGCGCGCCGTGCCCTCTTCTTTGACGCTGAACTCCTCGTGTTTCATGTCGCTGACGGGGGCGCCGTTCGCATCCATGACCGACACGTAGATGGTGCGATCCGGACCCTGGCCGGCCGAAAGTTCGACGAACCCCGCCACCGCCATCAGGCCAAAACACAGCGTCAAGACGAAACAGCGCACTCGAGTCATGGGTCAATCCTCCGGCCGAGAGTCTACACCGAAGGGAGCCGCCCCACGCCTCACCCGTTGCGCAGACGGCCGTGGATGGCTCATCCCGCACCTGAGACGGCGGCGGTCTTAATATAGGTGCTCATAGGAGCACTCATGAGAAACCGACACGTGACCCTGACGGCTGCAGCCTTTGTGCTTGTGGGTGTGTTCGTCACCACGCCCGTTCCGACCCGCGCCGACACCTATCCGCGCCAGCCCGGCATCAAGATCACGAACTACTCCTTCGACTACACGCTCAGCGACCAGAACAACGAACTCGTCGTGACGCAGGGCGTGGACATGACGTTCGTCCAGGCGGGCGTGCACGCCGTCGATCTCGATCTGTGCACATTCACCGCACAACCACGGCCGGCGCAGATGGCCAACGGGTTCGCCGATCCCTGCGCGGAGCCTGCAGGCGGCGGCCGCGGCGGCGCGGCGTCGGCACCAGTCGGCGGCAAGGGCATGACGGTAACGTCGGTCGTGGCTGCAGGACAGGCGCTCACCTGGCAGCATGAAAACGATCGGCTGCGCGTGACGATGCCGCGCAACTTCTCGACGGGAGACACGTTCTCGTTCGTCGTCGATTTCCACGGCGTGCCCGCCACCGGCATCCTCATCGCCAATAACCGGCACGGCGACCGTGGCTGGGTCAGCAATCCCTGGCCGAACAAGGCGCGCAATTTCCGCGCGGTCGTCGACCATCCGTCCATGAAGGCGACGCACACGACGTCGGTCACCGCACCGCGGAAGTACCAGGTCGTCTCAAACGGCGTCCTCAATGAAGAGACGGATCTTCCCGGTGATCTCAGGCGAACGGTCTGGACAGAGGGTGTCCCCATCAGCACGTGGCTCATGTCGCTGGCGGTGGCGCCGTTTTCGGTCACGCACTTCGGCAGCTATCGCGGTATCCCGCTCTCGTCGTGGGTCTTCCCGCAGGAGCGTGACGCCGGCCTTGGCGCGTTCGCCGCGCACACCGAACCCGTGCTCGAGTTCTTCACCGACCGCATCGGGCCATACCCGTACGAGAAACTCGCCCAGGTGCAGGCCAACGGCGTCGGCGGAGGCATGGAGCTTGCCTCCAGCATCTTCTACGGCTACGGCGCCACCGGGGCCGGCCGGCAGCTCATCGCGCACGAGATGGCGCATCAATACTGGGGCGATTCCGTGACCGAGTCGGACTGGGACGATGTGTGGCTGAGCGAAGGATTTGCCACGTACTTTGCGCTCCTGTACTCGGAGTTCGCCGATGGCCGCGACGCGTTCGTCGAGGGCGTGCGCCGCAGCAAGACCACCGCGTTGAACTACGCCATCGCCAACCCGGGATCGACGATCGTGCATGACAGCCTCGCGGACATCAGCCGCGTGATCGCCAACGGCGCACAGGTCTACCAGGGCGGCGCTCAAGTTCTCCAGAACATCCGCGGCGTCGTCGGCACGCAGACCTTCTGGGAGGGCATTCGCGCGTATTACGCGAAGTACCGCGACGCAACAGCGACGACCGCGGACTTCCGGCGGACGATGGAGGACGCGTGCCGGGAGGCTGGCGATCGGTGTCCGGCTGATGGCCGCGATCTGACATGGCTCTTCACCCAACTCCTGAATCGCGGCGGCGCGCTCCAGGTGACTGGCACGTGGACCTACGATGCCGCAGCGAAGCAGGTGCAGATCACCCTGGAGCAGACACAGACGACGGGACTCTACCGGATGCCGATCGAGGTGCGAGTGATGACGACGGCGCCGGCCGCTGCGGGCCGGGCGGGCGGTGCGCCGATGCCGCCCCAGATCAGCCGCACGTCACAGACGGTGCAGGTCACGCAACAGCGGCAGACCATCTCGTTGCCGAGCGACGTCGAGCCCTTGAGCGTCGAGCTCGATCCGGAGGCCTGGGTGTTCATGCGAGCCACGTTCACCAGGAAATGAGCTGGCGCTGATGAGGCCCTGGGCCCGAGGAGATAGAATCTTCCGCACCTGATGTCCCTTTCTGCCGGCACCCGGCTTGGTTCCTACGAGATCGTCGCGCCGCTTGGCGAAGGCGGGATGGGCGAAGTGTTCCGTGCCACAGACACGCGCCTGCACCGGACGGTCGCGATCAAGGCCATGCATGCCCTGTTTGCCCAGCATCCGGAGCGCGTGGTCAGATTCGAGCGCGAGGCGCAGTTGCTGGCGTCGCTCAACCACCCGAACATCGCGGCCATTCACGGCCTTGAGGAGGTGGAGGGATCGAAGTATCTGGTGCTCGAGTTCGTCGACGGGCGCACGCTCGCCGAAGTACTGAAAGGCGGCCCGCTGGCCGTGACGGAGGCCACAACCCTTGCGCGTCAGATGGCCGACGCGCTGGCGGCAGCCCACGAGCGCGGCATCATTCATCGCGACCTCAAGCCGGGCAACGTCATGGTCACCGCCGATGGCACGATCAAGGTCCTGGACTTCGGCCTGGGCAAGGCCCTCGAATCGGAGGCCGCCTCCGGCAGCGCCAATTCCCCGACGATGACGATGGCGGCGACGCAGGCGGGGATCATTCTCGGGACAGCGGGCTACATGAGTCCGGAACAGGCGAAAGGCCGCGCCGCAGACAAACGCAGCGACGTGTGGTCCTTCGGCTGTGTCCTGTTCGAAATGCTGACCGGGAGGCGCGCGTTCGACGGTGAGGACCTCACCGAGGTGCTTGCGGCTATCGTGCGCGGCGAACCGGACTGGACGATGTTTCCGTCGAGCGCTCCGCCGAACCTGCGCGAACTGGTGGAGCGATGTCTCGTCAAAAATCGCGCCGACCGGTTGTCTGACATGTCGGTGGTGCGCTTCCTGCTCAGTGATCGGCCGTCCGGGGGATCGACAATGTCGGGCGCGCCGACGGTCGCACAGCCCGTCGCGCGGACGCGGACGATCGGATGGCCGGTGGCGGCCGGCCTGGTCGCGGTGGCGGTGTTGGCTACGGCAGGTGTCATGCAGTTCGGGGCGCCTCGATCCACCGCGGCGTCCACTGGCGCAATGACCCGCCTGAGCATCACGCTGCCAGAAGGTGACCAACTCAACCGCCCGAACATGCTGCCCATGGCGGTGTCGCCCGACGGCTCAACGGTGGTGTACGCCGCCCTCAGGAATGGCGTGTCGCGACTGTACCTGCGGTCGCTGTCCGAGACTGCGTTGAAGGTGCTCGATGGCACCGATGGCGCCAGGAATCCGTTCTTTTCTCCGGATGGCCGGTGGATTGGCTTCTTCGCACAGGGAAAATTGAAGAAGATCGCGATCGGTGGCGCGGCGTTGCAGATCGTCACCGACGCTGCGGAGTCTCGCGGAGGCACCTGGGACACCGACGACACCATCTACTTCGCGCCATGGAACTCCGGTGGCATCTGGCGAGTGTCCGCGGCTGGCGGAACCGCGACCGCATTCGCCACTCCCGACCGGACTCGTGGCGAAACGAGCTATCGCTGGCCGCACGTCATTCCGGGACAGCGGACCCTGCTGTTCTCGGCGCTGACAGGACCGGGCCAGGATGAACGACTCGTGGTGTCGCAGTCACTGGACACGGGCGAGCGCGACACGCTGATTCAGGGAGCCACGCCGCGGTTCGCGCAGACCGGGCACCTGCTGTATGGCAATCGCGACACCCTCTTCGCGGTGCCGTGGACACCGTCACAAGGGACACTCGCCGGCGCGGCGCCGATCGCCATGCCGGAACTGCCGCGATTGGAAAACGAAACCGCGGCGGCGTACAGCGTGTCTGACAACGGGACGCTGGTGTACCTGGCCGGCGGCCCAACCCGCACAGCGAACCGCATCGTCTGGGTGGACCACGCCGGCAGGATCGAGGCGTTGAGGTTGCCTGAGCGTGAATATGAAAGCGTCGTCATCTCGCCAGACGGAACCCAAGCGGTCGTGCAGGTGTTCGAAGGCACGATGACCCTCTGGATCCTCGACCTCGCGCGACAAACCCTGTCGCCCTTTGTGACGAGCGGCAGCAGCCAGGCGCCTATCTGGACAGTCGACGGCAAGCGCATCATCTACCGAGGCACCCGCCTGGGTTTCCGAAACCTCTACTCGAAAGCCGCCGACAGCACCGGCGAGGAGGTGCGGCTGACCGACAAGGCTGATGTGGTCCAGTCGGCAGCATCGGTGTCTCCCGATGGCGAGTGGCTGGTCTTTAATGAGAGCAGCCGCGAGGGCACGTCGACGTGGAAGTTGCCGCTCGGTCCCGGTGCCAAGGACAAGAATCCGCAGGTGATCCTGGCCGCAGGGAATCAATCGCTGAACGGGGTCGTCTCACCGGACGGTCAGTGGCTCGCGTTCCAGTCGACCGTTTCAGGGCGACTCGAGGTGTGGGTGAAGCCCTTCCCTGGGCCAGGACCGCACACACAGGTGTCGACCTCCGGGGGCGCCTGGCCGCGCTGGTCCAAAGTCGGCCGGGAGCTGTACTTCGATTCGCTCGACGACAAAGTCATGGTGGCGGAATACTCGACGACCGGCGGGTTCTTTCCGAAGCTGCCGCTCATCCTCTTTGCAGGCCGCTTCAAGACCTCGGCGAACAGCAACACGCCGTACGATCTGTCGCTCGACAACCGCCGCTTCCTGCGCGTGCAGCAGGGCACGCCCGAGGCCGGCCTCACCGAAATTCACGTGGTCCTGAACTGGGCCAGCCAACTCGGCCGGCGCTGACGCGTTGCGCGACCGCGATGCCGAGCGGCGTGGCTGCGCGCCACCCGCTTGCGCGTTATAACTTTCGTGACTACATTGGGGTCCATGGTTCTGGAACTGAAACTCCGGAAGGTCGGCAATTCGGTTGGCGTGGTGCTGCCCAAAGAAGCACTGGCGCACCTGAATGTGGGTGAAGGCGACACGCTGTGCGTCACCGACTCGGGCGACGGCAGTCTCCGCCTGACGCCGGCCAATCCCGTGGTGCTTGAGCAACTTGAGGTCGCGAAAGACGTGCTCCGCCGTTATCGCGACACACTCCGCGAACTTGCAAAATGAAGGCGCCCGTCTGGGTGCTTCGCGAGACGGTGCTGGCGGCACACGAGCAGTTGCTCGCGCTGTACGGTGGAGCTGCGGGTCTTCGGGATGTCGGACTCTTCGACTCCGCGCTCGCGCGGCCGAAGAACCTGTGCGCGTATGAGACGCCCACCGTCTTTGCGCTCGCGGGAAGTTACGCCAACAAGCGCATCGGCTTCGCCGTAGCCGCGCTGTTTCTCCAACTGAATGGCTGGCGGCTCGAGGCCGGGCAAGCCGATGCCGTCGTCCAGACGCTGGGTCTGGCTGCGGGCGCGATCGGTGAAGCCGACTACGCCACCTGGCTCACGGCGAACAGTGGGCGGCTGGCGCGTTGAGGCTGCAAGCGGGCTCGTGAGGGCCATGGCCGAGGTGAGTCCCGGAGACCCCGCCGCCTGGCATCTTGTGATGGTTGGGGACCACGAGACAGACAGCGCGCTTGGCTGCTACAACGAGATCGCGGAGTTGCGCACCGACCTCGGCCTGACCGGACGAGTGACCTTCACGGGGTTCGTCAGCGACGACGAGCTGGCGGCGTTCTACAATGCGGCGAGCCTCCTGGTGCTGCCGTCGTTCGACGAGGGGTTCGGGCTGCCGGTTGTAGAAGCGATGGCCAGCGGCCGGCCGGTTGCCGTGAGCAACCGGGGCTCATTGCCGGCATTGGTGGGGGACGTCGGACTGTTGTTCGACCCGGAGGATCGGACCTCGATCACGCACACGATCACACGGCTGCTGAAGGAGCCCGCCCTTCGCCATGAACTCGGCGCGCGTGGTGTGGCGCGGGCGGCGGGGAACTCTCGGCGCGGACGTTGCTCGGGCGGCTCGCGGGTACCCACGAGGTTGAGGCGGTCTGCGTGGGGCAGGCCGAGCGCGACTATCTGATCGACAACCGCATCCGGTGTCATGACCATGCGCTGGGCTGGCGCCGGACGCCCGCCGGCCATTCCGGGCCGCACGCCTCCGGCGAAGCCGGGCACTGATCGAACGTGCGGACCTTGTGGTGAGCAACTCCCGTTTTCTCCAGGGTGCGTTGCTGACCCGTGCCGGCATCTCAAATCACGTGGTCACGCCCTTCATTGATACCGAGGCCCGGTGCGCGTCCGTCCCCACAACTGATGTCGCACGCGGCCCGGCTCACAAACGTGACGTGTCTGGACTGGTCGACGGACATGGCCGGGGTCTTCGACCGGACGCGCATCCTGTTGATGCCGAGCCTCTGGGAAGAACCGTTCGGCCGCCTTCCGATTGAAGCGGGGGCCTGCGGCATTCCCACGATCGCCAGCGCCCGGGGCGGCCTCCCCGAGTCGGTTGGCGACGGCGGCATCCTGATTGACCCGGCCGACGACCTGGCGCGGTGGATTGACGGCATCCGTGCGCTGGACGACCCATCGCTGTATGCGTCCTTGTCAGCGGCCGCCAGGCAGCACGCTGCGGCTCACAACTTGCCGGTGACGCTGCGACGTTTCGGGGATCTCATGAAGGGTAAAATCGCTCCATGGATCGTCTGTTCATCCGGTTGGGTGCTGTAGCCGCCTTCGTCGGTGTGGCCCTCGGTGCGTTTGGGGCACATGCGTTGCGGGCGCGGCTGCCCGCCGACCACCTCGCGGCGTTCGAGACAGGCGCGCACTATCAATTGCTGCACGCGCTCGCGTTGGTGCTCGTCGGTGTACTCATCGGCCGGCGGCCGGCGCGGCTCACCACAGCCGCCGGCTGGTGCTTCACCGTCGGCATCGTGCTCTTCTCGGGAAGCCTGTACGTCCTGTCGATCACTGGCACGACCGCCGTTGGCATCGTGACGCCGTTGGGCGGTCTGTGCTTTCTGGCCGGCTGGGCCTGCCTGGCGCTGGCGGAGGGGCGTGCCTGATGGCTCTGACTGGTGACAACGACGTGACCGAGTTCACGGTGACGTGTCCGTATTGCGGCGAGCAGGTTGAGATTTATCTGGAGCCAGACGTCATGGGCACGCTGGTGCAGGATTGCGAAGTGTGCTGCCGACCCTGGCAGGTCCACGTCAGCCGCGACCACGAGTACCGGTATGTGGACGTGACGCGCGGCGACGGCTCGGACTGACCGGCCGGGGATCGTGAACGCAACGCTGATCTCACTGAAGTATCACCTCGGGCTCACGGTCTCGTGCAGACAGGTCGATCTACCTTCGAGTGGCTTTTCGGATCATGGCCAGTGAGGCCGGGTTGGCCTTGTAGGCGTCCTGGTACACCTTGGCGTTTTCGGCCGTCAGCCGGTAGCCGGCGGCGATGATGGCGTCCAGGCCGTCGTGGCCGGACCAGAGACCCAGCTCGAAGGCCGTCAGGCCTGCCTGACCTTTGGCGTTCACGTCCGCGCCGGCCTTGATCAGCGCGGCCATCACGACCGCGTCGCAACCGTTCATCGCGCCTTCCATCAATGGCGTGTGTGTGTTCTCATCACCAAACGAGGCGGTGGCGCCGCGGGCGATGAGCAGGCGAACCACGGCCAACGTGGCCGGCGCCGTCGGTCTGGTCGTGGGGCTGCAACCGCTCGACGAGAGCGCGACCGCAATGGGCGCCTCCTTGCGCGAGATCGTGAAGCGACGCGACGCGGACATCCCGGCGTCGAGGAAGGCCTGGACCAGGGCGACGTCGGTATCGCTGATCGCCTTGTAGAACTGATCCTCATCGAACTCGATCTTTCGCGCGCGCAGCAGCGCCAGGGCTCGCGCCTCGGCGTCGGGACTGACGGGTGTGGCCGTGCCAGTCCGCGGCGCCGGGCCGGATGGCCCCATGCGTTCGAGCGCGGTTCTGGCCATCTCGCGGACGGTCTCGCTGCTGTCGCTCGTGAGCGCCTGCACATCCGCCTGCACATTCCTGGCCTCGGGACCACGATTGCGCAGCAAGGCAAGCGCGCGCGTGCGGATCGCGTCGTCTGCGGACGACTTGGCGATACCGGCCAGGAGCGTCGCGGCCTCAGCCGACGGCAGCGCGAGCGCGTCGAGCGCGCCGAGCGCAGAGGCACGCACGTCTGCATCGGGATCGGAAACAATCGCGCGCGAGATCTCCGGCAACGCCGTCCGGGCCATCGATGCCTTCACCAACTGCGGCGCGGTACCCGAGCGGTTGACGATGGTCGCCAGGGCTTGAAAGGCGGCCTGCCGAACGTCGGCGTCTTTGTCCATGCGCGCGGCGGTCAGTGCCACGGGGGCCTGGGCGTGCCCACCGCCCGCAGCGCCCAACTCCAACGCAGAGAAGGCCGCCATGCGCACGCCAGGATCGGGGTCTGAGGCAGCCAGTCGACCTGCGATGGGTGTCCACTTCGCCAGATCGGCCTCACCGACCTGCGCGCGCAGGCCGTGCATGGCCACCCGGCGGACATCGGCCGATCGGCTGGCCGACTCGCGCACGAGCAGGTCGGTCCATCCGGTCGGCTTCGTCTTCGCCCCGACGAGGACGTTCAGCAACACGTCTCCGCCCCATTTCACCGATGACACGGCCTGGGCGATCCCGGCAGTCGCCGCAGTGTCGCCCGTTGCTGCGAGGGCTTCGAGGGCTTCGCGCGCCGAATCGCGGCCCGTGCTCATCCGTGCGGTTTCCTGCGCTGCCAGGTAGGCCGTCATCGGCGCAACGAGATCGGCGCCCGGCGCCACGCCCACCAGAGCGCGAGCGGCCATGAAGCGCACGCGCAGTTGCGTGGCCCCGCGGAGCGCTCTCTGAAAGGCGTCCTGTCGCGTGCGCAGCGGCACCTTGTAGAGGCCCAGCGCGCCGGCGGCAAGTCCCGCCACATCCGGCGACGGATCGGACAGCGCTGCGACCAGCGCGGGTCGGGCCACTTCCGTCTTCATGTCGGCGTTCCAGAGCGCGTCGGCCGCCGCCGCGCGCACGCGCGGGTCGGCGTCCTTGAGCGCGCCAATCACGAGCGGCGCGGTGACGACGCCGCCCCAGGACGCGAGGTTGTCAAGCGCCGCCACCCGCTTGGCGCCGTCCTTGTCCTTCAGATCCCTGGTTGCGTCGTTGACGATCCGTTGGGCGTTGCGATCGAGCGTCTTGGGTGTGGCGTCCTGTCCAAATGCCGGCAGACCGGAAAGGGCCAGGCAGCAGATCGTCAGCAGCAGTCTCATCGGGAACCTCAGGCGTACGCGGAACCTCCATGAAGCATACGCCGACGGGGCTGGCGCCAGACGCAGACTTCGGCTGGGCCCCGAACGAGTGCGTGCCGTAGAATGGCCGAATGACTCCCTTGCGAGTTGCGGACCTCGGCCGGGTGCTCGACGCCGATCCACGAATTGCGTTCGGCCTCGTGTTCGGGTCCACCGGTCGCGGCGCGGATCATGCTGGCAGCGATAGCCGAACGTGACGACCTGCTGACGTTCTGCGACCAGTTGGCCGCGCGCATGCGTGACTGACGCTCTACGACTCGCGGCGCGGCCGCATGTTCGCGGCCAGCACGCGCTTGCGCATCCGCAGGTTGTGCGGCGTCACTTCCACCAGCTCATCGTCATTGATGAACTCAATCGCCTGCTCGAGGCTGTGTACCTTGGGCGGAATGAGGCGGATGGCTTCGTCAGCACCCGACGCCCGCATGTTCGACATCTTCTTTTCGCGGACGATGTTGACGTCGAGGTCGTTGTTGCGTGAGTTCTCGCCGACGATCATGCCTTCGTAGACGACCGTGCCTGGTGACACGAACATCTCGCCGCGGTCCTGCATGTTGGCGATGGCGTAGGCCGTGACCACGCCCGCGCGATCGGAGAGGAGGGCGCCGGTGGGGCGCGAGGCGATGGGCCCCGACCAGGGCGCCCAGCCCGAGAAAATGTGGTTCATCATGCCGGTGCCGCGCGTCTCGGTGAGAAACTGCGAGCGAAAGCCGATGAGGCCCCGGGCCGGAATGCTGAACTCAAGACGCACACGGCCGCTGCCGTGATTGACCATCTTGGTCATCGTGCCGCGACGGATCCCGCACTGGGCAATGACCACGCCCTGGAACTCCTCGGCGACGTCGATGACCAGGTCCTCGACCGGCTCCATGCGGACGCCGTCCACGGCCTTGGTGACGATTTCCGGACGCGAGACCTGCATCTCGAACCCTTCGCGCCGCATCATTTCAATCAGGATTGACAACTGCAGCTCGCCACGGCCGAAGACCTTCATCTGCTCGGGTGAGTCGGTCGGCTCCACGCGGATGGACACGTTGCCGATCAGCTCGCGGTCGAGCCGGTCCTTCAACTGCCGTGACGTGACGTATTGACCGTCGCGTCCCGCCAGCGGCGACGTATTGATGCCGAAGATCATCGACACCGTGGGTTCGTCGATGGCAATGGTCTTGATCGCCACCGGGTTCTCGGCGTCGGCAATGGTCTCGGCAATCATGATGTCGGCGATGCCGGCCAGGCCGATGATGTCGCCCGCGGCGGCTTCCGTCGCGTCCACATGTTTGAGGCCCGAGAAGGTGAACAGCTTGGTGACGGTGGTGCGCTGAATCGTGCCGTCGAGCTTGCACACCGAGATGGGGTCGCCCACCTTCACACGGCCGTTGAAGATGCGGCCGATCGCAATGCGGCCCAGATAGTCGCTCGAGTCGAGGTTGGCCACCAGCGCCTGCAAGGGGGCGTCCACGTCGCCGCGTGGCGCGGGCGTGTGGGCGACGATGGCGTCGAAGAGGGGGCGCAGATCTTCGCCGTCGATGGCGATGTCGAGCGTGGCCGTGCCCGCCCGGGCGTTGGTGTAGAGCACCGGAAAGTCGAGCTGGTCTTCGGTGGCGTCGAGGTCGATGAACAGGTCGTAGACCTCGTTGAGTACTTCCTTGACCCGCGCGTCGGGCCGGTCGATCTTGTTGATGACCACGATGGGCGGCTGCCGGCGTTCAAGCGCCTTGCGCAGCACGAATCGCGTCTGGGGCAGCGGACCTTCCGACGCGTCCACGAGCAACATGACGCCGTCCACCATCGACAGAGTGCGCTCCACCTCGCCGCCGAAGTCGGCATGGCCTGGCGTATCCACGATGTTGATCAGGTGGTCGTGATACTGCACGGCCGTGTTCTTGGCCATGATGGTGATGCCGCGTTCACGCTCGAGGTCGTTCGAGTCCATCACGCGCTCGGCCACCCGCTCGTTGCTGCGGAAGATGCCGCTCTGGCGCAGCAGGGCATCGACCAGCGTCGTCTTGCCATGGTCAACGTGGGCGATGATGGCGATGTTGCGCCGAAGCGGGTTGGCGATCTTCTGTGAGGTCACGGGCGTCGAAAGCATCCTCCCAGTTTACTACCCCGGAGGTCCCGCGTGGCGAAGTCCCGGCTAGAATACCTACCTCAATGGAACCACGGCGATCCTTCCTCACTCGACTGGTTGCGGCAGGCGCGGCCCTCATCGGCGCCGGAATGGCCGGCCTGACCGCAGCCGTGGCCGTCCCGCGTCGGCGCGAAACCACGCGCAAGTGGCGGGCGGCCGCATCAATGTTTGATTTGCCGCCCTCGGGCCCCCTGGTGGCCACCCTGACAGAACGGCATGCCGACGGCTGGCACGAGACAAGAAGGAGCATGGTCGTGTTCCTGGACAAGGACGGAGACAACTATCGCGCCCTGTCTGCCACCTGCACCCATCTGGGTTGCAGCGTGGCCTGGAATGCCGCCGAAGGGCACTATAAGTGCCCGTGCCACGGCGGGACGTTCGACCGTGCCGGCAAGGTCGTGGCCGGGCCGCCCCCGGAGGGCCTGCACCAGCTCCCGGTACGCGTGAACCCGGAGACGGCCGAACTCGAGGTGGAAGTCTGATGCGGGGGCTGTTCGACTGGCTCGACCATCGCACGGGCTTTCGCACCATCCGCCATCACCTGCTCGACGAACCCCTTCCGCCGGGAACGGGATGGGCATTCACATTTGGCAGCCTCCTGCTGTTTGGATTGACCCTGCAGGTGGTGACCGGCACGCTGCTCGCGCTGTTCTACGCGCCCACGCCCGACCACGCGTGGGACAGCGTGCGGTACATCACCACCGAGGTCCGTGGCGGGCACTTGCTGCGCGGCCTGCATCACTGGGGCGCCAGCCTGGTGGTGGTGACGGCCGTCATCCATCTGGTCCGCGTGGTGCTGTTTGGCAGCTATCGCGCGCCGCGCGAGCTCAACTGGATCGTTGGCCTGGTGCTGCTCCACGTGATTCTGGCTTTCGGCCTCACGGGGTATCTGCTGCCGTGGGATCAGCGCGCGTACTGGGCGACGGTGGTCACCATCAACATCTCGAAGCTCACGCCCTTTGCCGGCGAGTTTGTTGCGAACCTGCTTCGCGGCGGTCCTGACATCGGTGCGCTGACGCTCACGCGGTGGTACGGCGTGCATGTACTGGTCCTGCCGCCGGTGCTCTTCGGCCTGACCGCGTTCCATCTCTACCTCATGCGGCGTCACGGCATTTCGGGGCCGATGACCGAGCGTCAGGGCACGCGGCAGAGCTTCTTCCCCTATCAGGCCGCCCGAGACCTGACCGTGGCCGTGGTGGCCGGCGTGTTTCTGGCCGCGCTGGCGTGGCAGGGCGCCCCGCCACTGGAGCCACCGGCCGACCCCACCGCCTCGGGCTACATCCCCCGTCCCGAGTGGTATTTCCTGGGCCTATTTCAGTTGCTGAAGTACTTCCCCGGACGCCTGGAAGTGGTGGGCGCCATCGTGATCCCCGGCGCCGTCATGACACTGCTGGCCTTGCTGCCGTGGCTCGACCGCGCACGATCGCGCGGGTTGAAAGAACGACGATGGCTGCTGGCGGGCCTTGCCGCCGGTGTCGCGGCCATGACGACACTCACGGTGATGGGCGCGTTGGACAAGCCGCCGGCGGCCGGTTCCGATTGGAATGTGCGAGAGCAGGCAGGCCTGGCCTTGATGTCGGGGGACACGTGTGCGTCGTGCCACGGTGAGCGCGCGATGGCGGGTGCCATCGATCCGATGCGCGTCTCGAAACCGCGCGACTGGGTGGCGTCGCACTTGCTTGATCCGCAGATGATTGCCCCGGGCCTGCGCACCGCGCCGGCCACCAACCAGCACGACAACGAAGCCATCCTCGCGGCGCTCGCGCGCGGCCGGGCGGGCGCCGCGCCGGTCGTGTCTCCTGAGGAATCCGGAGTCGCGGTATTGTTCAATCGCAACTGCCTGCGGTGCCACATCATGGGACCGGTGGGCGGCAAGGAGGGCCCGGCGCTGACCGACGTGGGCGCCCGCAGCGACGAGGCCCGTCTGGTCCGGCAAGTTACTGCCCCACGGTCCGTAAAGCCCGACGGCGAGATGCCGGAATTCGCGAGTAAGCTGACGCCGCACGAAATTCAGGCACTGGCAAAGTGGTTGAGCCGGAGAGTTGGAAGCTAGCGACTGACGGAGGCATGGGCTGTAGCCCGTGCCGCAGCGAAGGGGAAGGGGCCGCTCGAGACATGTCAGCAACAACACTGAATCTCGCGTATCTGTTGGACCATCAGGCGAAACTGACGCCCGCACGCGAGGCCGTGGTGATGGGGGCGGTGCGCTTCACGTATGCGCAGCTCAATGCCATGGCCTGTCAGGTGGCCGGGGGGCTGCGTGCGCTGGGACTGCAGCCTGGCGATCACATCGCGCTGTCGTGCCCGAACCTGCCGTATTTTCCCATCGCCTACTACGGCATTCTCAAGATGGGCGGCGTGGTGGTGCCGCTGAACGTCCTGCTGAAGCCCCGCGAAATTGCGTTCCACCTGAAAGAGTCCGACGCCAAGGCGGTGCTGGTCTTCGAAGGCACGGCCGAATTACCCATGGCGGCCATGGCCCGCGAGGCCTGCGATGGGGTGGAGGGGTGCGCCCACTTCGTGGTGATGACGGCTAATCCGGCGGCGCCGACCACCGTGGACCGGGCCATGACGCTCGGCCAGTTGATGCAGGGCCAGCCGGCGTCCTGTGCCACGCATCCCGCAGCGCCCGACGACACGGCGGTCATGCTCTTCACGTCAGGCACCACCGGCCAGCCGAAGGCGGCTGAACTCACGCATTTCAACATGACGGTGAATGCGATGGCGTCGAGGGATCTGTATACGCCGATGCTCAACGCCGGCCTCGACGCCACGAATCGGTACCTCGTCACGCTGCCGCTGTTTCATTCCACTGGCCAGACCGCGCAGATGAACGCCGGCGTTTCGAGCGGAGGCACGCTCGTGCTGCTGCCCCGGTTTGACGCCGCCGCCGCGCTGAAGATGATGGTGGACGAGCGCATCAACTTCTGGATTGGCGTGCCGGCGATGTACTGGGCGCTGTTGCAGCATGCGCGCCAGTCCGGCGCGGACGTGGCGGCGGTTGCGCGCGAGATGAAGCTCTGCGTGTCAGGCGGCGCGCCGATGCCGCTCGCGGTACTTGAAGACTTCCAGACGACATTTGCCGTACGTGTGCTTGAAGGCTACGGCCTCTCGGAGACGTCGCCCGTGGCGTGCTTCAATCAGGTCCAGTTGCCGTCCAAGCCGGGCACGGTCGGGCTGCCCATCTTCGGGTGTGACGTGCGGGTGGTGGACGACAGCGATCAGCCGCTGCCCTCTGGCGAGCGGGGCGAAATCGTGATCCGCGGCCACAACGTGATGAAGGGCTACTACAAGCGCCCGGCCGAAACCGCCGAGGCGCTCAAGGGCGGCTGGTTCCACACCGGCGACATCGGCATCATCGACGCCGACGGCTATGTCTCGATCGTCGATCGCAAGAAGGACATGGTGCTGCGCGGCGGCATGAACGTCTATCCACGCGAGATCGAGGAAGTGCTGATGACGCATCCAGCCGTGGCACTGGCCGCCGTCATTGGCGTACCTGACGACCGGCTGGGCGAAGAAATCAAGGCGTTCGTCGTACTCAAGCCCGGCCAGACGCTTGCGGCCGACGACCTCATCGCCTGGAGCAAAGAACAGCTCGCGGCCTACAAGTACCCCCGGTCGGTCGAGATTCGCGAATCATTGCCGCTCGGACCCACTGGGAAAGTGTTCAAGCGCGCGCTACGCGCCTGAACACCCGGTCAGTCGATCAGGCGTGAGCGAATTTCTGGCGGAGGAATCTCGCAGGCGTTTGACCGGCCGGCAAGCCGAACTCTGACGGCCGCCACCACGCGGTAGACCGCATCCCGCAGCGGCACCGGCACCCACAGGAACATGCGGAACCAGGACCAGGGCGGCGTCAGTCTGGCCGCGATGCGGAGGGACGCGGTCGATCGCAAATAGACCTGGCCGCCTTCAATCAGGATGATGCTGCGGGCCGTCTCGCGCGTGACGCCGTACGAGGCCAGCAACGCTGCGGCTGCGGGAGACTGGGACGCGCCGAACCGGAGGTACCCTTCGGGATCGCGCCTGGCGATGAAGATGACTGACCGTTCGCAGAACGCGCACGTTCCGTCAAACAGCACGATCCCATGGTCCTTCATCACGTCAGTGTAGGCCCTACGTACGCCAGGCCGCGCACTTCGCCATTTTAGATATTTCGCTCAAGTCGCCATGACGAATGACACCGGCCCGTCAGCGTCCGTCCGGGGCTTTCTTGAGCAGCCGCAGGATTCTGTAATGGCCCAGTGTGGTACCGATCATGGTCATGCGCGGGCTATCTTACTGCGCCCGCCGGCGTATTGGCGAAATATCCATGATCAGTCAAAACGTAGCGCGGCCTGGGTCTCAAGGCCGCGTTGACGCTCGCGCGCGTGAGACCCAGCGCGCGCTACGTACCTTTGCCCCTGCACAGCTACGGCGGGACAAGTCGCCATGACGGATCGCGACGCAGTGCCTGTCACGCCGTCGCGAACTCATAACACCCTGGCATCGCGAGCAGCCGCAGAGTCCCGGATGCGCGGCTGAACGAGAGACTCGTCGGCGAAAACGCGCCGGTGGCGTCGAACACGACCGTGCGCGTCCTGTCGCCGGCGGAGTTGTAGACGTAGGTGAACGGTGCCACGAGACTCACCCAGAGGTCGCCCGAAGGCGAGAGGGCGGCTGTGCGGATCACTGGCGGCACGAGGGGATACGTGCCGTCGCCGACTTTGCGTGTCGGCCAGGAAGTGGGCAGCGACTGCACGTACCCGTCGAGCACCGTGCCCTCAATATGCCGCTCGAACTCGAGCCGGCCGTCAGGCGCGTACTTCCGGAACATCGGCACGCCCGTCTGAAACACAAAAATCACGCCGTCATCGGCGGTCTGCAGCGGCAGGCCGACATTAAGGGCAAGGTGCACGGCCCTGTCGGCTTCGTGGCCGGTCGCGCGCAGTGTGCCGATCTGCCGGACGACATGCCCCTCGAGATTCAACACCGACACCAGAGCGCCGGAATCCGGCGCGTTGATCAACAGCGTCTTGCCGGTGAAGTACATCGACCCGGTGCCATTGAGGATCAACGGTCCTGTGGTCAGCCGCGGCGCCGTGATGCCGGGCAGAAGAAACGCCCCGAGCGGCGCGCCGTTGTCGAAGAACATCTGCACGCGTTCCTGCCCGAACGGCGCATCCGACACCGCAAACGTATCGTCGCGCGACAGGCTCAACATCCCCGGCTGCAGCACGTTCCCTTTCTCCATCCCCGCCCTCATCATCGTCGTCACCCGCGTCCGTGCCTTGTCCACACTGAAGACGGTGTGATCGCGGCGGTCAAGGATCAGATACTGGCCGGCGGACGTCTGTACGAAGCTCGTCGCTTCACGGAACGCGCCACAGATCTCCGCGGGCAAACTCCCTGCTGGCCGTAGCCGCTCTATGGACGGGCTGGGCTGCGCGAGGACCGAGGCGCCGGCCAGCAACGCGGCCGCGAGCGCGCAGTCGGTGCTAGTACCGCGCCGTCTGGAGAATCGCTGCCAGAACATCTGCAGATCCAGGAAGAATCACTTCCTCAAGATCAGGCGCGTACGCCACAGGGCAGTCCATCGCCGCGACGCGTGCGACGGGCGCGTCGAGGTAGGCGAAGAGGTCGCTGACGGCGCGGGCGGCCAGTTCGGCGCCGAAGCCGCAGGTCAACTGATCTTCGTGCGCAATGACCAGGCGGTTCGTCTGCTCCACGGCCGTGGCAATCGTGTCCCAGTCGTACGGCATGATCGTGCGCAGGTCGATCACCTGCACGCTCACGCCGTCCTTTTCGGCCTGCTGCGCGGCCAGCAGCGACCGCTGCACCAACGCGCCCCAGGTGACCACCGTCACGTCCGTGCCTTCGCGCCTGATGGCCGCCTTGCCGAATGGAATCATGTGCTCGGGCCCGGTGTATCCGCTCTTGTTGTAGGTCTGACGATAGAGATGTTTGTGTTCCAGGAAGAGCACCGGGTCGTCACAGCGAATCGCCGTGCGCAGCAGCCCTGCTGCGTCGTGCGCGTTGGACGGGTATGCGATGCGAATGCCCGGGCAATGCGCGAAGATGCTTTCGCCCGACTGGCTGTGGTACGGCGCACCGCCACGCAGGTACCCACCGATGGCCGTGCGCACCACCATCGGGCACGAAAAGAAGTTGCCCGACCGGTACCGCATCATCGACATCTCGTCGCGCAGTTGCATCATTGCCGGCCAGATGTAGTCGAAGAACTGAATCTCCACCACCGGCTTGATACCGCGCGTCGCCATGCCGATGGCACGGCCGATGATGTTGGCTTCAGCCAGCGGCGAGTTGAACACGCGCGTGCCGCCGAAGGCCTTCTGCAGGCCGTGCGTAACCTTGAACACACCGCCTTTGCCCTGCACTTCCGACAACTTCGCTTCGTCGGTGGCATCCGCCACGTCTTCACCGAACATGACGATGCGCGGGTTGTGCGCCATTTCGTCCTTCATGGTGTGGTTGATGGCGGCCACCATGGTGTCGGGCTTGGCTCCCGTTTCCGCCGGACTGTCGAAGGCGGCGCTGGAAGGGTCAACATCAGGTGAATACACGTAGAGGCCGGCAGTCTCTCTGGCCGGCTTCGGAGACGTCAGGGCGCGGTCAGCGGCCTCGTTGACCTCCGTATCGATGGCCTTTGCGATCTCGGCCAGGTCGCCTTCCGTGGCCAACCCTTCCGCCTTCAACCACGTCGCCATCTTCGCAATGGGATCCCGCAGCGCCTCGCCGGCACGCTCGGCCGGCGTCTTGTACAACTTCTCATCGTCAGACAACGAGTGCGAGTACGGACGCACGACACTTGCGTGGACCAGGGCCGGGCCCTTGCGATCGCGGCACCAGGCCAGCGCTTCGGCTGCGGTGCGGTAGCTCTCGAGGAAGTCGGTGCCGTCGCAGCGCAGGACTTTGAGGCCAGGCCAGGTGTCGACGAGCTTCGACATGTCGCCGCCGGCCGTCTGCACCTTGACGGGCACGGAAATCGCGTAGCCGTTGTCCTCGATCATGAAGAGCACGGGGAGCGCCCCTACACAGGCGGCGTTGAGAGATTCCCAGAATTCGCCTTCGCTGACCGTGCCGTCGCCAAGCGACACGTACACGACTTCGTCTTTCTCGAACTTGTGTTCCCGATCGGGAATGTCCGTCAGGCGCTCATACAGGCGACCGGCCTCGGCGCAGCCAACGGCTTGAAGGCACTGCGTGCCGGTGGGGCTTGATTGCGACACGATGTTGAGAGCCTTGTGTCCCCAGTGCGACGGCATCTGGCGGCCTGCGCTGTTGGGATCGGCGGACGCACCCACGCCGCTCAGGAACATTTCGTGCGGCGTCATGCCGAGCGCGAGGCACAGCGCGCGGTCGCGATAGTACGGGTAGAACCAGTCATACCCCGGCTTCATCTGCATGCCGGTGGCGGCCATGATGGCCTCATGCCCGGCGCCGCTGATTTGGAAAAAAATCAGGCTCTGATTCTTGAGCTGAATTTCCTTGTCATCGATGCGACGCGACAGCAGCATCGTTCTGTACGCCTGCAGCAGATCGGCGCGCGTGAGACCTTCGAACGTGGGGGCGGCGAGGGCGTCTGCGGTCTTCATGGGCGCTCCAATTATATCGAACGGGCGCGCTAGTGAACGCGCCGCAGTTGCGCCGGGTTGGGCGGTCTTGGCGGCCTGGGCGGCGACTTGCGCACGGGCGTCTTGAGGTACCAATAGCCGGCGAGCAGGCCGCCCAGATGCGCCACATGCGCCACCGTGGTGCCGCCCCCCTGACCTATGGCCTGGGTGAACGCGATGGCGCCCATGATGAGCACGAAAACCCGCGCCGTGAGCGGGAAGATGCCGAGAAACAGAATGGTCCGATGCGGAAACACGATGCCCCAGGCCATCAGCAGGCCATACACCGCGCCGGAGGCGCCTATCGTCGGGATGGAGTACGACGCGGCGCCGAACGGCAGCAGCGACACCAGCAATGAACAGATGCCGGCCCCCACGCCGGTGACCGCGTAGTACCGGATGAACGCCTGCGTGCCCCAGCGCCGTTCGAGGTCCACGCCGAACATCCAGACCGACAGCATGTTGAAGAGGATGTGAAAGATGTCGGCGTGCAGGAACAGGTACGTGACCGGTTGCCAGATCCGTCCCTGCGTCAGCACCGCTTCGGGCGTCAGGCCGAACCAGTCGATCAACAGCGTACGCGCCACCATCATCGCCACGAACACGGCGATGTTGGCGATGACGATGGCTTGCACGGCCGGGGTCATCGGGCCTGGGCCGAAACTCACGTTCATCTGTCCCGGGGCGTATTGGCTCATCGTCGTCTCACTTCGTCCGGCGCAGCCGTTGCGTGATGCGATCACGCACGGTGGTGAATTCATGCAGGCGCAGGGCCGTGGCGGCCAGCGCGAGCACGGCCAGGCCCACGGCAATGGCGACCCCGACGCGTACGCCCGCGCGCAGTGTCTGGGCGGTCGCCGCCCCCAGGTCGCCGGGCAGCCAGGCCACCAGCCCGGTCAGTGTCGGCAGCGAGGCATCGAGCCAGGCCTCAGTCACCAGGGCCGCCGCACCCATGGCCAGCGATGCGACCAGGATCTTCGCAAACGATTGAAGCACGCGCGCTCCGTCGACGCCATCGATCCGCCGTGACAAGAGGTAGAGCAGCAAGCCCGAGTTGAACAGCGCGGCGATCGCAGTGCCCAGGGCGAGCCCCTGGAAGCTGAACACGCGCACGAGCGTCAGATTCAGCACCAGGTTCAGCGCGATGGTGATGACGCTGACCACGACCGGTGTCCGCGCATCCTTCAGGGCATAAAACGTCGGTGACGCGATCTTGACCGCCGAATACCCGATGAGGCCCGGAGCGTAACCGAGCAGCGCGAGCGCCGTCATGCGTGTGCTCTCGCTCGTGAACTGGCCGCGCTGGAAGATCAACTCGACGATCGGACCCGACAGCGCCATCAGTCCGATGGTGGCGGGCACACTCAGCATCAGCATCATGCGAATGCTGCTCGACACGGTGCGGCGGACGTCGCCAAGCGCACCCGCATTCACCTGCCGGGCGATTTCGGGCAGGGCCGCCGTGGCCACCGATACCCCGAACAGGCCGATCGGCAGGTACATCAGGCGAAACGCGAGTTGCAGGGCTGTCACCGCGCCTTCGCCCTCGCCCACCGCCAGGTACGTGTTCACGATCAAGTTCACCTGCGACGCGGCCAACCCCAGCGTGCCCGGCCCCATGAGCAGGAGGATTTCCCGCATGCCCGGGTCACGGAAACTGAGGACGGGTTGGTAGCGGAACCCTTCACGGCGAAGCAGCGGCAGTTGGACGACGATCTGCCCGATGCCGCCGATCAGCGTGCCGATGGCGATGCCGAAGATGGGATTCCAGCCAAGCGGCTTGCAGAGCGGGATGATGGCGATCGCGCTGAAGATCACGCCGACGTTGTAAATGGCGGGTGACATCGCCGGCACGAAAAACCGCCGCAGCGAGTTGAGCATCCCGCTCAGCGCCACAGCCACAGCCACGAGCATCAGGAACGGCAGCACGATTCGCGTGATGTTGACCGTCAGGGTCAGACGCTCACGGCCGTCCGGCCCCGAGAACTCCTTCGGCAGCAGACTGAGCAGGGGCTCGGCAAACACCATCCCGACGATGACCAGAAGGCCCGTCACCACTATCAGGGCATTCAGGACCAGGTTGCCCAGACGCCAGGCCGCGGCCTGACCGTGGTCCTTCCAGTAGCGCGTAAAGGTCGGGATGAACGCCGCGCTCATGGCGCCTTCGGCAAACAGGTCGCGCACCAGGCTGGGCACGCGCATCGCGATGTTGAAGGCGTCGTGCGCCATGCCCGTGCCGAAGAACGCGGCCATGACCTGGTCGCGGATGAGGCCCAGGATGCGGCTCGTCATCACCGCCAGACCGACGGTTCCGGCCGACTTCGCCAGCCGATCAGACATGGGAGGTGAGAGGACGCCCGGCCGGGGTGGGCACAAAAAGAAGGGGCCTCAATCCCTGCGATTGAGGCCCCTGCCCGGAGGATGGATGAGAGACACTTGCGTGCCTTTCACCGAGGTTAGACGGGCGACCTGTCAAATTAGTTTGGCCGTCTTCGGTACGCACGGGGGCAAGCACGGGTTACGCCGGCGGCGCCAGTCGGGCCTTGACGGCTTCGGCCACGGATTTGCCGTCCACCGTCACTCCAGCCAGGGCGGTTGTCACGGCCTTGATGACCTTGCCCATGTCCTTCATGGACGTGGCGCCGACGGCACTGATCGCCGCATCGATGGCCGCAGCCACGGCGGCCGGGTCGGCGGCGGGGGGCAGGTACCGTTCAAGAAACGTGATCTCGGCCTGTTCCTTGTCTGCCAATTCGGGGCGTCCGCCCGCCCGGAACTGCTCAATCGAATCGCGCCGCTGCTTGACGAGCTGTTGCACCACCTGCAACGACTCCGCATCGTCGAGCGCCCGGCCCTTTTCGACCTCCCGGTTCATGAGGGCGGCCTTCAGCATGCGCAGCGGTCCAAGCGATGCCTGATCGCGCTGGCGCATGGCGTCGCCGATGTGTTGGGTGACCGTGGCCACTAATGTCATGGCGTTGAGTGTATCAGCGGGTTGCGACCCGCTGGTACACGGCCTCGTATTGCGCCGAGATCGCATCGGGCCGGAACAGGCGGCCCAGCGCCTCGCCGGTGGCCGGGCTGGTGCGCCGACCCGAGGCCAACGCGTCGAGCAGCGCGCGAGCCAAGCGCTCCACATCCTTCCTGGGCACCACCGCCACGTCGTCGCCGAACATCTGCTGCAGTTCCAGTCCCCCTGGATGGTCGGCCGAGACAACCGGCGTGCCCGACGCCAGCGCTTCAACCGCGACGGTGGGGAGTGCCTCGAGCAGCGAGGGCAGGGCAAAGACGTCGGCAGCCGCCACATACCTGGCGACCTGATCGTTGCTGACGAGGCCTGCGAACGTGACCGCATCAGTGATGCCCAGCGCCGCCGCCTGGGATTCCAGACTCTCGCGCAGCCCACCGGTTCCGCAGATCACGAGGCGAACGTCCTGTCGCGTCTGCCGGACACTGGCGAACGCCTCAATCAGGTATGTCTGGCCTGCCAGCTCGTGCAGACGCTTGACGTTGACGATGAGGCGGGGCTCGCGGATGCCGAGCGCGTCGCGCCACGCGCGTCTGGTCGTTTCGTCGTGCACGGCGAAGGCGGCAGGCACGGCCGGGTACACCACCGAGAGGTGCGATCGGTCGAGGCCGAGTTCCACCGCCCGGGCCATCAACCCCTGGCTGTAGAAGGTGACTGCGGCCGCGCCCTGATAGGCACGCGTGAAAAAATCGAGCGGCCACTTCTTGCGGTAGTGCCAGATCTCCGTGCCGTACAGCGTCAATACGTATGGCACACGGTGGCGCGTGGCCCACCGCGCCGCCGCTTCCACCAGCAGCCCGTTGCTGTGCAGGTGCAACAGGTCGGCCTGGCCCGCGATGCGATCGAGCAGACTGCCGATCTGCAGGGTGCGCTGCACCGCATCGATTCGCAGGAGTCTGGACAAGGCGGGCACACCCTCGCGACGCGGCACCCACTCCACGGGCCCGGCGGCCGGCACCACCACGTCACCACCCTGCGCCGGCGGATGCGCGAGGTATCGCACGTCATGCCCCCGCGACTTCGACCAGTCACCCGCCAGCGCCGGCAGGATGGCGTTGGCCGCCTGGTCGGGCGGCAGGTGAGGCGTGACATGGATGATGCGCATCGGGGAACTTAGGAAGTCGGGAAATCAGAATTCGCCCGCGGGGCCCCAGGACCCCGATACTCCTCAAACGTCATCCCACGGGCACCGAGTGTCCCCGTGGCGAATGTCAGGAACGTCCCCAGCCGCTCGTAGAACGCGTCCAGCTCGCCCTGGGTCTTGTTGTAGGGGCTGCCGCCGACGATGACCTCGCTGGAGTGGAAGAGGAGGTTGAGGATGGGCGCGCCGCGGTCCACGAGCTGTCGTCCGAGGGCGCACATGTCAGCGGCCGAGCTGTAGGACGGCCGCAGCCAGCGCACGTGCGCGATGCGTGCCAGACGCAACGCGCGTTTGGTCTGGTAGTTGAACGGCGCCCGTGCGTAGAGCCGTTCGACGAACGCCGGCACCCGTCGGCTCAGCGCCGCTGAGATCGGCAGTTCCATCACCTGGCTTGAGCCCGGACGCGTGGCATTGTCGTACGCCAGAAAATACGGTGCGAGCGGGGCGCCGACAAAGTCGGGACCCTGTTTGTGCGCCTCGTAGAAGAGCGGCGCCACACTCGAATCCACCAGGTAGCCCTGCTGCTCGAGCGAGGACACGTGTGAGGCGGAAAAGCCGAAGCGTCCCGACCGATACGAGATCGGGCGCACGCCGACTGCCGACGTGATCGCGTCGGTCAGCGACTGGAGCTGCGCGTCAAACTGATCGAGGGGGAGTTGGAGCGCGTACGGGTGCCGCTGGACGTCTTCGTCGGTGCACGGCGGCGTTTCCCACGCGTGATGGTGTGCGCCGATTTCGCAATCGCCCTGCGCGAGCAGGCCGCGCAGGACCTCGGCGGCGCGCGGGTCTGTGGCCACCGGATGCGTGATGACGTAGGTGGGGCGTACGCCGTGGCGGGCGAAGAAGTCATGCAGGCGGCCGAGGGCGTAGATGTTCTCGAAGCGCTGATGTCGTCGCGCGTCCAGGTCCCATTGGTTGTCGCCTTCGGTATCGATGGCGACGAGCAGGGCAGGACCGCCCGTCGGGCTCATCGATCCTGATCCGAATCGCCGAGCGTGATGTGCCACGTGTCAGTCGCCTTGTAGAAACCCGGCGCGACGTCCACGGCGTTGATCTTGGCCACGAACTCCATGGTGGATTTCACCGTGAAGTACCCCGACTGGCGCAGGAGTTTGCGATAACCGGCGTGCAGGGCGAAGGCGCGGATCTTGTCCGAGTCCGCCGCGCGTGCCTCGCGATCCACCCAGCGCAACAGGGTGAGCAGGCCCGTGTGATCGTCGGGCGCGGTCAGCCAATCCACCACGATCGTCACGCGGCCGCGCGCTTCCTGCAGATGCCGATACACGATGTAGCCGGCCACCACGCCGTCGCGCTCGAGGGCGGCCACGGTGTAGCGCACGTGCGGCGCCTGGATGTACTTCCAGTTCAGATACGCCGCATCGCGACGCACGGCGAAGGCGAACTGTGGCGCCACCCGTTCCCACAGGCGCGTGAAACTTTCGTCGAAGTGGCGGATGACGCGCACCTCGCCCTGGAGCGGCCGCGTGCGGGCCACCAGCCGGATCCACGGCAGCGTCAACGCCGAGACCAGGCGATTGGCGGTGACCGACCAGCCCGGACGCCGCAGCGCTCGTCGAGTGAGCGGTTTGACGAAACACGGCACCGGTCCGACGTCGGGCCACCGCATCTTCTGGAACAGGCGATAGGACGACTCGGAGAGTCCGAGCCCCAGCGACGCACCCACATTGCGATCCCACGTGCGGAACAACACTTCGCCCAGCCCCTGTCGCTGGCGTTCGGGCGCCACCATCACGTCCATGCCCCACGCCGCGTCAATCTCGCGGCCCTGCACCGAGACCTTGACGGGCATCGTGGCGTATTGCCCGATGATCGACGTGCCCTCGCGCGCCAGCCAGATGAGCGGGCCATCGGCGGGCCGGTGCGGATTGTGGCGATACTGCCATTCCCACCGCAGCCGGTTCGCTTCGGCTGAATCGATGCCAAACACACGCCGATACAACGCATCCACGGCGCGTTTGTCTTCGGGGCGGTAACGATCGACGTCGGCCATAACGAGTTTCAGTTTACCGATTCCAGCACATATTCCATATTGCTGATTAACGCGTCCCGTGTGAGTGCACTCTTGCCCAGCCATCCACCGAGCCACGCGGGGAGGCGCCGCACGGTGGAGGTCAGGTGCAGCTCCTCGCGAACAATGCGGAGGCCGGAATCTGCAATCTGCTGGCGCAGCCGGCTCACGGTGACGAACTCGAGCAAATCGTCATGTTTCCAGATGCCGTTGCGGGCATCGCGGATGAACGAGTTTTCGTGCGCTGGCTCCTTCAAAGTCCATGGGGCGTAACGCGCCAGCAATCGGAACGTCCTGAAGGCGATCCAGCGTCCGGCAATGAGATGCAGCGGGATCTGGATCTTCAGGCGCGGCAGGTGCGCGCCGGCAAAAGACAGGTAGGGCGCGGTGGAAAGGAACAGGCGTGCGCCAGGCGCCATCACGCGCCGGCATTCCCGCAGGTAAAGGGGCGCGTCCTCCACGTGTTCGATCACGGCGTGCGACAGCACCAGGTCGAACGCACCAGCCGCAAATGGCAGCCTCATGCCGTCTGCCTGCAGGAAATGCAGTGTCGACGAGAGCCCGCGCTCGAGCGCGAGTTTCACCCCCGCGTCGCCGAACCGATTGATGGGATCGATCCCGATCACCTCGTCGGCATGGTCGGCCAGAGACAGCGGCATGCCTCCGCCGCCGCAGCCGGCGTCGAGTACGCGGCCGTGCACACGCACGCCGGCGCGCTCGAGGAAGGCCAGCACCTTGGCCGACCGATAGTATTCAAACAGCGCGTAGTCGTATTCCGATCGGAACCGGCGGTCGGCGTGTGACTGGATGAGGTCTTCACTGATGTCGCGCACGGGGCTCCGGTCCGTCAGGAAACTTGTCGATGAGCGCCGCGCGGTCGCGCCCCGGCCACTCGTCGTCCACCTCAAACTCTGCGATCACGCGTCGTCGGGGATAGTGCTGCAGCACATCGAGGATGACCAAGCCTTCGTGGCCAGGTCGCGGCTGTGTATACGTGAGTATATAGCGGGCATCGTCGCGGGCCAGCCGGTCCGCGTAGTTGCCGAAGCCGCGACCCACAAACAGGGGTTTGATCTGATTCTCAAGCGCCAGGCCGTTGGCGAGTTTGCCGTGGACGAGCGTGCCGGGCGGCAGCAGGCGACCCACCGCCCGTGACGCTTCGAAGTTGTGGAACGACCGGCGGGCTGCCCAGCGTCCGTAGAGGATCAGGTCGGTGCCGCAGGTGACCACGACGACCGCGATCGCCGCGGTCAGGGGGAGCCGCACGGTGGCCAGCGAGCCAGACCACGCCCGCCAGTGCCACCACACCAGCGCGGCCACTGCGGCGGCCAACGCCGCCGAGACCCGCACGGTCAGGCTGTAGTCGCTCGCCAGCACGTCGTTGAGCCAGGCCAGCCGAAGTCCGCTGCCGAAGACGAGGTAGGCGAGCACGGCGATGATGGGGCAGACAACCCAGGAGGGCGTGGCTCGAGCCGCGCCATCGTCGACTCCGAAAACGACCTCTGAGGTCGCCTTTTTTTTCAGAGGGGAAAAAAGAACGACCTCAGAGGTCGTTTTCGGTGTACCCACGATCAGGCTGGCCAGCGCGATCAGGGCCGGCACGAACATCACGTATCGGCGCTCGTTGCCCGAGTCGTGGACCACGAGTTCGACCAGACCGACGAGCAACCACAGCACGGCCAGTCGCTCGGCTCGATGCGCATGCCGCCACCGGGTCACGATGCCGGCAGCCGCGAACGCGGCCACGAGCACCACCAGCCACATGCGGCTGAACACGCCGTGCACCAGCGGCAGCCACGAGGCATTCCGGGCGAACGCTTCCGCCGTATATTCCGGCTTGCGCTCCACGGTCATCGCCCAGTTGTAGAACTGGAACTCCGTCCAGTGGGGAATCACAAAGACCACGAGGGCCACACCGCCCGCGACAGCGAGACCCATGAAAGTGGCGGAACTGACGGAATTGCGGCGGGTGGCAGCCATGGCGGACATGGCCAACTCAACCATGACGGCCAATACAAAAAACGCGGCCGCGGCCTTCGTGAAGAACGCGAGCACCACCGCGACGCCCGCCACCACGCCCCACAGGGGCCGTCGTTCCGAACGCGCGTACGCCGCCCACCCAATCACGATGAACATCGTCATCGTCGATTCCATGAGCGCCGCGCGATTCCACATCACGAACGTGTAGCTCGTGGAGAGCAGCAGCCCGCCCACAAGCGCGGCGCGGCGACCCGCCACGGCCGACAGGCCCCACATCAGCGCGAGAATCGCGACGAGCCCCGAGGCCAGCGGCACCATGCGCGCCTGCCAGGTGCCGACACCGAAGGTGTCAAACGCCACCGCTTCGAGCGCCGTGAATACGGGCGCGATGAACATGGGATTCCACTCGTCGGTCCGCCACGTGCCCCACAACACCTGATTGCGCGCGTTGTGTACCCACGCACCCTCGTCGTGCCACACCACGCCCACCGTGTGGTTCGATGCCGGATCGGCCGTGAGCCACACGCCGCGCAGCGCCGCCGCGACGAGCAGCACCGCCATGACGGCCAGGAGCCAGCTGCGCCGACTGGTCATCGCCGCCTCCACACTTCAAACAGCGGCGTCTCGCGTTCGAGCACATACCGGGACGTCAGCCACGCGTTCAGCCCGGCATGCTGGTGGAAAAAGGTGACCGAGTTCGGCTCGCCCGCCAGGGCCGGGTCATCGTGCCCCCAGTCCTGTTTCTGCAGCGCCACGATGCTGGGCGCCTCGCGCTCCAGGTCGGCGAGCACGGCCGCGGACCCGTACCCTGGTGTTCCGGCGGCGAACTCGATCACCACGGGGCGGCTCCAGTGGAAGCGCGACGCGCTCCGGCGCTCGCTCTTTACAAGGACGCCCGGTGAAAAACCGAAGACGTAGACGGGCTCGGCCGGGGAGGTTGTGGCCTTGATGGCCTTGGCCAGGGCGTCCACCTCGCGCGCCTTGAATTTATCCTGCTGGCGCCCGCCGAAACGGCCGAGGTAGGTGTGCCGGTCAGTGCGCCCGACAAGCGCGTTCCAATCGTCGCGCGTGTTGTCGATCAACTTCGGCAGGTGTCCCATCTCGCCGGGGCGGAGCGCCATGACGACGAGCAACACCATGATCGCGATCGGAAGCCATGGGGCAGACCGCCGGCGCGCCACGAGGGGCGCTAGGCCAACGGCCGCCATCATCGCAAGCGCCGGAGCGGCCTGCACGAAATATTGCGGGAGGTCTCGCGCACCGTTGATCAGGATCGACAGGCAGGCGGCCGCCACCCAGCTGAGGATGACCAGGCTGCACAACGCCGTGGTGCTCCGTGGCGCGCGCAGCCAATTCACGAGGGCGATCATTGCGCCCAGGCCCCCGAGCAGCCAGAGGGCATCGTTGGCCGAGCGTTCGATGGGGAACGTGAACAGATACCCGAGCGGACTGATGCCCTCGAATGTTTCGCCCGAGTAATCCAGGTTGTAGGTGATGGTGGCCAGGTAAAGGTCCTGCCACGCTCCCACGGCTGCCATCGCGGCCACGGGCACCACCACAGTGAGCGCGCCCGCGCCCGCCACCCAGCCCACATCGCGCAGAAACGATCGCCACGACGGCTCCCCGTCACGCGGCCACATGGCCAGCGCCACGACGATCAGAAGCGCGTAGGTCGCGGCGTTGTACTTCAGCCAGAACGCACATCCGAGCAACACGCCCACGGCCAGCAGATGCCGCGTCGCGCGGCGTTCGGCGGCGACCAGGGCGAGCGCCAACGTGATCGCAAGCGCAATAAACGTCTCGCACTGCCCGCGCACAAGGATGCCGCTCATCCGTTGCACCACCGACGGATTGGCGAAGAACAGGAAGACCGCCGCGGCTCCCAGTCCCATCCTTTCCGTGAACCGACGCCTTCCAATGACCACAAGCAGAATCGCGATGAGGCCCGCGGCCACCATGTCCGCACCGGCGACCACCGACTCGTGGGGCCAAATGGTCCACAGCACCGCGTAGATTAGGTGGATGCCCGGCGGCTTTTGATCCCACGCGGCCGCATACGGCGCGTGCCCTTCGGCCAATTGCTGGCCGGCGTACGCATACAGGCCCTGGTCGCCCGCCATGGGTTGTGCGAGCGAAGGCACCCGCAACAGCCACAACGCGGCGATCGCCGCGATGGCCAACCACCGTAACTTCAGCGAGGAGGGCAAGCGCATGAATTATAGTGCTGGGGTGTCCGTCCGTCCCGTGCCCGACCTGACGATGGTGGTGCCCACCTACAACGAACGCGATCGTCTCTCTGAGCTCGTGGCGGCCGTGTTTGGTGCCGCGGATGCCGCAGACCTCGCCCTTGAGCTCGTGGTCGTGGATGACAACTCGCCCGACGGCACCGGCCAGCTCGCCGATGACCTGGCCGCGCGTTACCGGATGCACGTCGTGCATCGCGCCGGCAAGCTGGGATTGGGCACGGCCGTGGTGGCCGGTTTTCAAGTGGCCTCGGCCGACGTGGTTGGTGTCATGGATGCCGATTTCAGCCACCCGCCGTCACTGGTCCCGGTGTTGTTTGCCGCGTTCAAGACCACCGGCGCCGACGTTGCGGTGGCCAGCCGCTACATCGCCGGCGGTTCCACGCCGGATTGGCCCTTCAGCCGGCGCCTCCTGTCTCGAACGGCCTGCCTTCTTGCGCGTGGTCTGTCACCGATTCGCGACGCCGCGTCGGGATTTTTCGTGATCAAGCGGGCGATTGCCCAGGGCACCACGATCAAAGCCGGTGGATTCAAGATCTGCCTGGAGCTCATCGTGCGCAGCGGTGCGAAGCGCCTGGTGGAATTGCCCTACCAGTTCGACGATCGCGAACTGGGTCAGAGCAAGATGAGTCGCCGTGAAGCCGCCGGCTACCTCGTGCAGCTCTGGGACCTCTACCGCGAACGCGTCACCGGCTCGCGTCGGGCCACCGAGGGCACACGCGACTACCGGCAACTCTCGATCGCCGATGTTGCGGCGCTGCGGCGCCCGTCGCTTACGGAATCCACTCCATCCAGACGTTCGCCGCAATAACGAGCGCCCATGCCACCGCAGCGGCGCCGCCGACTCGCCAGAGTCCGCCGGCACGCCACGCCCACACGGCCCCAAGTGCAGAGAAGATCACGAGGGCCGGATACGTCGCAAGCGTCACCCGGCTGATGAATTCGACAGCGTAGCGATCAAATGCCTGCCCAACGGGCATCACCACCACGGCAAGGGTGACCAGCCCGAACGTCAGTGAGAGTGTGACGATGGCGAGTCCCAGGCGGTCTCGCCATCCACGTCGCCTCAATGCGATGACGCCGGGGATGGCCAGCAGCACCATCGGCCAGCCGACGGACGTGACGCTGAACGTTGCCGCGCCACGCACCTTGGCGGCCAGCGTGGGCGCCGGCGACACAGGCGAAGCCGCGGTCGCAGCCGGGGACGTCTCTGCGACGCGCGCGGTCGATCGAAACGCGTCGCCAAAGTGTCCGTAGTAAAGGCCGACAGAGAGGGCAGCCGCAGCGATGAACGCGGTGGCCATGGCCCACGCTTCGCTTCGCAGTGAGGGGCGGCCCAGCAGCCAGTAGAGCCCGGCCAGGAGTCCGAGGATGGCGCTAAGCAGCACGAACGTGCTGATGTGGCAGAGCAGGGCCGCCGTGATGAGCAACGTCAACCCCACCCACGTCTTCGAGCGGCCCCGGCCCAGCGGCCACAGCGTGGCGGCCACAAGCACGGCGAGCGCCACCGACTGCCCGAACGCGTTGGTCATGTTCGCGTTGCCGACAATCTCGAATACCCGCGGCACGAGCGCGTAGACCGCGGTGGCCGTCGCCGCCACTGCCCGATCGCCCCAACTCCGAACGATGAGGCGATACAGCAGCAGGCCGCCGACCGCTTCGGCCGAAGACACCACGATGCGCAGCAGCGAGACCAGGTCCGAGGTGAACAGTGTCCAGGGCGCCGTGAACACATAGAGACCGATCGCATACGGGAACCGCACGCCACTCGGCATCAGTTGTGTAAAGAAGTAGCGCCCGTCAAGCACCCACTCCACGCGATGGGCATGGAATACCGCATCGACAATGAACTTCGATGGATGGAACAGCGCCTCGAGCTTCAGGTAGAGGAAGAGACAGGTGACAAAGAGGGCGAACTGGCCGGCGCCCGAGACGGCACGTCCCAGCGCGCGCCGCGAAGCCACGAGCGCGATCCACATGAAGAGGGCGAGGCCCACGGCGATCCACTCGATTGGCTGCGCGAATGCCGAGAAGGGACCGAGGTCGCGGACAAGCGGCATGGTCTGCAGCCCGGCAACGGCCGCGATGCCTGCGCCAGCGACCAGGACCGGCGCGCCCATCAGTCCCAGCACGGCGCCGAAGGCTCCGGCCGCGATGGCCGCGGTGCGAATGGCTGGCAGCGGCGGCATGGGCATGAACCCCTCGTCGGGCGCACACGTCCACCGGTCCACATAGACGCCCAGTTCGCGCTGGTCGCCGCCACCCGGCACAAACGTGGCCGTCGTGAGTGCAATGACCGCGCCCGTGCCGCTGCGCGCCGGGAGCGAGACGCGGACGTCTGCAGGTTCGTTGGCGGTCTGATGGCGAACCGCCACAATGCCGTCCACCGCGAACACGGCCTCAGGCAGCGCGATCCCGTCCGCGCGGCCGCCGCGTACCCTGACGGTGCAGGTCCAGGCACCACGGCGGTCCAGACCGGGCAACTGTATGGTGGCCTGGCGACGCGTCCATGCAAACGTCTCCTGCCCGGCGCGCTCCCCGTCGTGGAAACCGCTGAGGATGCCGGTCATCGGGCGGTCCATCTCAAGCGTGAACGCCGGCGTCACTGCGTAGGCGGCGACAAGCGCGGCAGCGCCCGCAAGGGCGGCGACGACCGAAGTCAGAAGGGCACGAAGCAAGCGACGAAGAGTATATTGCTTACCGTGTTGTTCCAGCCGCGCTGATGGTTTTCACCTCGCTGCATTTCGTCGTCTTTTTCGCGGTCGTGTATGCGATCTATCGCGTGCTGCCGCATCGCGGCCAGAACTGGCTGCTGGTGCTGGCCAGCTACTACTTCTACGCGGCGTGGGACTGGCGCTTTCTGTCGCTCCTGGTCGGGTCCACGGTGGTGGACTATGCGGTGGCGCGCGCGATCGAGGGCGCCCGCGACCCCCGCCGACGCAAGCACCTGCTGTGGCTCAGTCTCGCCTTCAACTTCGGCATGCTGGGCTTCTTCAAGTACTTCGACTTTTTTGCCGACAGCCTGGCGCGCGTGTTCGATGCGCTCGGATGGCATCTCGATCCGATTACCCTGCACGTCATTCTTCCGATCGGCATCTCGTTCTACACGTTTATGTCGGTCAGCTACGTGATCGACGTCTATCGCCGCGAGATTCCCGCCACCAAGTCCCTGCTCGACTTTGCCGTGTTCGTCGCGTTTTTCCCGCACCTGGTGGCCGGGCCGATCCTGCGTGCGTCCCTCCTGCTGCCGCAGATCAGCGGGCCGCGCCGTATCGCCGCGCGCCAGATCCGCGACGGCGCCTGGCTCATTGCCTGGGGCGTATTCCAGAAGATGTTTGTGGCCGACAACCTCGCCGGACTCGTTGAGTCGGTATTTGGTGCGTCGGCGGTGCCATCGGGCGGTGACGTCCTCATCGCCAGCTACGCGTTTGCGTTCCAGATCTACGGCGACTTCGCCGGCTATTCCAACATGGCTCGCGGCATGTCCAAACTCATGGGCATCGAGCTGAATGTCAATTTCCGCTTCCCGTATTTCGTCACGTCGCCGCAGGCCTTCTGGCGCCACTGGCACATCAGTCTGTCCACGTGGCTGCGCGACTATCTCTACATTCCGCTCGGCGGCAGCCGCGGTTCGTCTCTGGCCACCAAGCGCAACCTGATGATCACCATGGCGCTCGGGGGCCTATGGCACGGCGCCGCATGGACGTTTGTGCTCTGGGGCCTGTACCAGGGCCTGGTACTCGTTGTGGCCCGCGCCATCGTCGATCGCGGTCGTGCCCTGACGGCCACCTGGCAGCACGTGCTGCTTGGTGTCGTGATGTTTCATGTGACGTGTTACGGGTGGCTCATCTTCCGCGCGCGTTCCGTGGAGCAGATTGCCGATTTCAGCTGGCTCCTGCTGACCCGGCCCGGTCTGAGCGCCGCCGGATGGGACACACTCGCGGTGCCGCTGTGCCTGACCGTCGGCCCGCTGCTCCTCGTCCATATCCATCAGGCGCGACATGACGATGAGCTGTCGATCTTCCACCTGCCGCGTCCCGTCCGCTACGCGCTGTTCGGTGCGATCGGATACCTCGTGTTGCTCTTCGGTGACTTCGAGGGCGCGGAGTTCATCTACTTCCAGTTCTGATTTGTTCACCATGAAGGTCATGAAGGCCCATGAGCAGCGCTTGCCGCGCTCCCGTGAGCCGCAAGGCGATGGAAACCGCAGGGCGAGGCGTTCGCCGCGAGCGGCCCGGTATCTGCTCTTCGGCGATTGCGTCGGTCGCGCGATGGACACGGTCTCGTCGATTGGCAGCGGGCCCTGACCGAGACGGTCGGCCAGCGTCGGCCCCTCGACCAGTTCCATCACCAGCGCGTGGGCCGCCTGCCCTGAGCCCGACGAGAAGGTGCCTTCGAGCCCGTAGATCTGCCGCCAGGCGGCTCACTTCGACGCGGCGATCGGAATGTGCAGCCAGCCCTGAGTCCCGGCGGCCGCGCTCGACACCGCCGCTCGAATGGTGAGTCTTCCTTGCGGCAGTTCGAGACTCTCCTCGATCGAGACACTGAACGGCGTTCCGACAAACTGACTGCCCGCTACCGTGACGATCCGTTGGCCAGAGGCCTGAACCTTCCCGTCGGCGTCCACGGCCACCCAGCGGACACTCAGGCGGTCACCGTCGGTCGGGGCGGGGTTCAGCGCCGGGTACAGCACCGTCACGCCGAGTCGCGTTGTCACCAGACCTCGTTCAACGGAGACCGGCGTTATGGTGCCCTGGAGGCTCAGCTCGCCTCCTGGCAAGCTCGCTGTCAGCGCGTCGATACGATTCAAGGCCGCCTTCGCCGCCGCGGAATCCACGGATGTGTAACCTTGTCGTGAACGAACCGTGGCGCCAGAGACGCGGACCTGCACGTCGAACGCATCGAACGTGCCGTCCGCCGAAGGCGGCTCAGGGTAGAAGCCGAGCAGGTAGTAGTTGTTGTTGCCACGCAGCAGTGACCGCGCCGCATCTTCCACATTCAGGTTGTCGGTGAACGCCAGGCCGTTCGTGTTTTCTGCGATCACCTTCAGGCCCTGTTTGGACGCGAAGATCGCCTGGTTGATCCCCTTCCTCCGTTCAGGGGTCTGCTCTTCCAGCGTGCCCTCCAGCGCCAGGTCCGGCGCCATGAGTCCGCGCGGGTCGATGGTGTAGATCGGAATGTTGAAACGCACCGCCCGATTCATCTCGTCCTGCAGCGCGGTGAATTGCATGTCGTCAGGATCGGCTTTCCTGAATGGGGCGCCTTCACTCACATAAACAATCGCGCGACGGGGATGACGGTCTGAGTTAAACGCGAACAAGACGTTCCGGAACCAGCGGCTGGGCCGGTCTGCTGAAGGAATGATCTCTGAAGCCGCGCTGACATTCGAAAATGCGCGTGCGATCAAACTGTGGTCGTTGGTGAAATCCTGACTGAGGTCCGACCTGCCGTTGTAGCTGACCGCCACGATATCGTTGGGCGCCAGCGCACTGACGAACGCACTCAACATCCGCTTGGTCGGAACAATCCGTGCGGGCGAGATGTGCCCGATCATGAAGACGAAGACCCTGCTGTCTTTCGGCGGCGGCGCGTTCGTGAACATCGTCGGGGACGCACTGGGCGGAGGGTTCAGCGATCCGGAGCGGTGTCCAAACGGAATGCTGATGTGTTCGACGTCCGTAATCGCCTGTTCCTTGCCCCTCGCTCGAACAATGAAGTCCTTTGCGGTCAGGCCTTTTACGGCGCGGCCATCCTTGTCGGTGACCACCACGTCCACCATGACATGCGTGGAGGTGGCCCGGAAGACCGGTTGCTGCTGGGCAGGCAGCCAGGGTGCCGACAACAGCATGCCGAGCAACAAGGCTGACGCGGTGCGGCTCGTCATGGCTCTCTCCTTGCGGTCAGCGTTTCTGGAATTTGACAATGCCGGGAGTGCGGTCGCGCCAGTCCACGTTTTCGATGGAGAAGCGCAGGCGGCGCACGTCCACGCCGTGAGCGTCGCAGACGTCGCAGATGCCGGCGAACTGCCCGTCGGTGAGATCGCGGATTGCCACAATGACGACCGAGACCGAGGGCTGGTGTGTCTCAAGGAGCCGGCCCAGATGGGCGATGGGCCCCAGAACACGATACCCATCCACCCGTGTCTTCTGCCGCGCCTCATCATCGTCGAGCAAGCCGAGCGGAACGCACCCCAGTTCGGGGTTCTGCAGGAGCTCGCGGATGGCGAGCGCGCCGCCGTGGCCGGCCCCGATGACAATCGCCATGCGGCCCATCGAACGTTTGCGGCGCAGGTAGTCGTCGGCGGCGCTGAATGCCGCCCGGGCGCCAATGATGAAGACGGGCAGCAGCGCGGTTTCAAAGAGAAAGACTGCGCGCGAGAAGCCCTGGAAGTTGTAGAGATACAGTACCGCAACCACGGTGAGGCCCACGCCGAGGGCGATGCCGCGCAGGAGCGTCCACACTTCGGTGGAGCCAAACGAGCGCCAGACCAGCCGATACTTGCCGGCCAGGGTGAGCCCGGCCAGTTGCAGCGTGAGCACCAAGGGGAGCGACCCGGCGAAGTGCGGCAGGAAGTGCGTGAACTCCGGCTCCCGGAAGCGGATGCCGAACGCCAGGAAATAGGCGATGCAGATGAGCAACGCGTCGATGCCCACCTCGAGGATCCGATAGCGGTTCGTGAGTTCCGTCGGCAACGGGTGATACGTGGGCCGCTCCACATGCTGGCGCGCCGCGTCCACGTGGCCGAGGTAGATGCCCATGCCAACCAGCAGGCCACCGTACATTGCGGTCAGCCCCCAGCTGTACCGGGCCTCTTCGCTCTGGAACCCCAGGCCGAGCAGGCCGCCCAGCACGGCGAGCGCGTAGAGCACAAGCACCGCACGTCGTTCGCCGATGCCGAGTGCGACAAGCCGATGGGAGGTGTGGTCGCGGCCACCGGCGAAGATGCTGCGGCCGGCGAGGCCGCGCGTGATCGTGACGAAGGTCGTGTCGAAGATCGGAATCAGCAGGATGATGATCGGCCGCACCACGACAGGGACCAGCGTGGAGGGACTCAGATGCGGCACCGCGAGGAGCGCGCCGCCCGCGATCACGAACCCGAGCAGGTGGCTGCCGCTGTCGCCCATGAAGATGGACGCGGGGTGGAAGTTGTAGACCAGGAAGCCGACGGTGACGCCGACAAAGGCCGCCAGCGCCAGACCGAGCGGCACCAGGCCCGGTGCGCCATCCAGCAGCAGGGTTGCCGTCAGGAAGGCCGCGGTAATGGCTGCGATGCCGGCCGCCAGTCCGTCGATGTTGTCGAGCAGGTTGAAGGCGTTGGTCAGGCCCAGCACCCACAGGAAGCCGAGCATGGGGTCCAGGTTGGCATACCCCGTGATCGAAAACCGCGGCATCAGGAAGATGAGGACTGCCGTCGCCAGCATCTGGCCGACGAGTTTGGTGGCAGGTCCGATGGGGATGATGTCGTCGAGAAATCCGAGTGCCACGATGCCGGCGCTGGTCACCACCAGCGGCCACAATGCGGGCACCAGGCCGCCACCGGCCAGCACGAGCCCCAGCGCCAGGGCCATCGCGATGCCGCCCAGTTTTCCCACAGGCCGCAGGCTCCATCGGTCGGCCTGGGGTCGAGCCACGAGTCCTGTGGTGAGTGACAGCCAGCGGGCGGCGGGCACCAGGCACGCCGATGCCACGAAACCAGCCACGAGAAACCCCAGGACGTTGAACAGCATAATAAACGGGTGTTGAGACTGTATCGGATCCAGTGGACGTCTGCGCCATGACCACGCGAGTCATCGTCCTCAACTGGAACGGTCTTGACTGGCTCGATGGCTGCCTTGAGGCGCTGCACGCGCAGTGTCTGCCTCCCACGGAAATTGTGATCGTTGATAACGCGTCCACCGACAAAAGTGTGGCGCACCTTCGGAAACGATGGCCGGGTGTCAGGGTCGACGCGCTGTCGAGCAACAGGGGCTTCGCCGCGGGGAATAATCGCGGGGCTGCCGATGCGCGTACCGACGCGCTCGTTTTTCTGAACAACGACACGCAGGTGGAGCCCGGATGGTTGCAGGCGCTGGTGGACGCCGCCTCGTCCGACCCATCGCGCGGACTGGTGACGTCGAAAGTGGTGTATCTGGACCGTCCAGAAGTCATTGATTCGGCCGGGGACGGGTATTTGCAGTGCGGAGGGGCCTTCAAGCGCTTCCACGGATCCCGGGCGAGCGCGGCCGACGAGTCGTGCGAGGTCTTTGGCGCGTGTGGCGCGGCCTTTCTGATTCGCAGAACACTGTTCGAAGAACTCCGTGGCTTCGACGAGGACTTCTTCATGGTCTACGAAGATGTGGACCTCTCATATCGCGCCCGGCTACTGGGCGCCCGCGTCTGGTACGCGGCCGAAGCGGTGGTGCGCCATGCCGGCAGCGCGGCGCTCGGGCGCGTGAGCGACGCGGCCGTGTTTTATGGCCAGCGGAACCTGGAATGGGCGTGGATCAAAAACACGCCGGCGTCGCTGTGGTGGCGCTCGCTGCCCGCGCACGTGCTCTACGATCTGGCGGGCGGCGTTGCCTACGCCCGGCGGGGCCAACTGTGGCCATGGCTGCGTGGCAAGACTGCCGCAGTCATGGGCGCCCCGCACGTGTGGCGCAAGCGGGCTCTCGTGCAGCGCCACACACGCGTCTCGGCCGGCGCCCTGCGGTCTGTGATGGATCGCCGGTGGTGGGCCGTCAAGACCGCCGAGAAAAAATTCGACTTCGTGGAATTCACACGAGGCATGAAGGGCTGAGCCTCACTGGCGCAGGATCTGGCCGACCAGCAGGGTGCAGCCCTCACCCGACGCGTGCACGTCGAGCCGGTGCGATCCAACTTCCCGGATGGCCTCGATGACAAACCGCACCTGACGCCACGACTGCCCATCCACCACCACTTGGTCCGCCGGCCAGCCATCCATGTTGATGTGAACCGTGCAGGGGCCTTGCGACTCGGCTGACGCGCGAAGGCGCATCGTGATCAGTTTGGCCGGCGCGCGCACAAACCAGGTCGATGTGGCAGAGGCCACGCGATACCTGACGCCATCCACGTCACCGGCCACCGGTGACGCGCCGATCACCAGGTCTCCCTGCGCGCCGGCGGTCTCGCGAATGCGCGTCGGCAGCGACGCGGTCAGGGCCACGACCACCGCGGCCACGACCACGCGCGGCCACCAGTGCGTCGTGGGCGGACGCTCCGGTGTCAGGCCCGACACGAGTCCGACGACGAGGAAGACCATGAAGACGACGTAGGGCGTGAGGAACGGATGACCCATGAGCGCGCTGAGGTGAAACGCGCAGAGTCCTGCGGTGAGCGCCCACAGCCACAAAGTCGCCCCGCCCGCTCGCAGACTGCCGAACGCGGGCAACAGCACGCGGCTCCAATAGAAGAGGAACGCCAGGAGTCCGACGCCGCCCAGTTCACCCATGACCTGGATGATCTGGTTGTGCGCGTTTTCGCCGAACATCAGCGGCGGAAACAGCATCACGAGGTCGCGCGAAGCGTATTCGGTGGACTGGGCGCTGAACGCTGTGAGCCCGACGCCGAACCAGGGATGGTCACGGACCATGCGTGCACCAATGTCGGCCATGCCAACGCGCACCTTCAGGGCCACGCCCGCCGTGGCCCGTGGCGCCAGATTCGGATTGGCCGCGAGGAACATGACGCCGACCGCCACGGTCACGAGCAGTGCGGCCAGGACGACCCGCCACGACGGGCGTCGAAGGGCGAGCCAGCCGATGGCGACCGCGATCACCGTGGCGCCCACCGCCGCGCGTGAACCGGTGAGCCAGAGGGCGGCGCCCAGGACGGAGGCGCCGGCGATCGCCAGGGCACGCGCGTATCGCGAAATGTTCGGCCCCATGGCCACGACCAGCCAGCCCGCGGCACCCAGCGCAAACAGGGAGCCAATGGCATTCATGTCCGGAAAGTGGGGACTGATGCGCGTGGTCAACGCGTGCCGCCAGAACGCGCCCACGGGGTCGGCGTTGCGGTTGGCAATTTCGACCACCCGCAGCAGAGAAAAACAGGCTTCGACCGTCAGGCCGAGCGCCGCGGCCCACGCCAGCATCGGTCCCGATCGCGGGGCGCGATGCACGACCCGTTCGATGATCACGGCCAGCAGCAGCGCTTCGAGCCAGACGGCCGCCTCGTGCCAGGCCGGGAACGCGCGCGCTTCGTAGAAATAATTGCGCGACAGGTGGATCCAGAGCGTGGTGAGGAACGCCGGGAGCGGCTCGGTCATCAGTTGGTGCACGCCCAGCAGCGTGATGGCTGACGCAGCCGCCACGGCGCCCAGCACCATGGACGGCCGGGCCAGTCGTCCCCCGGCTGGTGGACCGAGCACGACCCACCGCCACGCGATACCGGCCAACACGCCGAGCACCATGGCTTCGAGTGCTTCGTTGGCGCCAAACGGCGGCGGGCCTATCGTGATGATCAGCGGCAGCACCACCGGCCCCAACACGGCCAACGTCATCAGCCCGGCGACAGGATGGGCCGCTGCCATCGCCAGCAGCACGGTGACGAGTACCTTGAATGAGACGGGGACTGCGGCCGGGGACCAGATCGACAGGAGGGGCAGCGTCACCGAGGTGGCGCCCACCAACCACATCACGCGCGCGACACTCCGCTGCCCGTCCATCCGCCCGTCAGTGTGCCACGTGACGGACGGCACGATGCGCACATAATGTGTGCGTGCGCGTCGCCGTCCTCATCATCAACTACCGCACCTACGAGGCGCTTGATCGGTGTTTGACGTCGCTCGTGCCGTTTACCCACGAGTCCGACGAAGTGGTGGTGGTGGACTGGGAGAGCGATGCCGCGCGGCGCGACGCCATCGCATCGCGGCACCCCAGCGTGCGTGTCATCGCACGTGCCGACAATCTCGGATTTTCAGCGGGCGTGAATCTGGCGGCGGCCGTCACGACCGCGCCCGCGCTGTTGCTGCTCAATCCCGATACCCAGGTGGAAGGTCCGATCGCACGCGCGCTCGGCGGGTGGCTCGAGGCGCATCCCGAGTGCGGCGTGGTGGGACCACAGGTGATGAATGAGGATGGCACCGTGCAGCCGTCTGCGCGACGGTTTCCCGGATTCACCACCGTGTTCGGGGGCCGGTCGACGTGGCTGACCCGCCGGTTTCCCAACAATTGGTTCTCGCGCCGCAACCTGCTGCAGGGCGCGGGCTCAACGCACGAGGGGCGCGAAGCCGATTGGGTGGCCGGCTCCTGTTTCGCGACGCGCCGAGACGTGTTCGAGCGGCTGGGTGGTCTCGACGAGTCATTTTTCATGTACTGGGAAGACGCCGACTACTGTCGTCGGGCGCGCGCCCTGGGGCTGCGCAGCCACTATCTGCCGACCAGCACCGTGCGCCACTCCGGTGGCCTCTCATCGGCGCAGAACGTGGTGCCCTCAATCCGCGCCTTCCACCGCAGCGCCTTCAGGCTCTACTGGAAGTACGCCGGCCTCGGACGTCTCTTCGCGCCGGTCGTCTGGCTGGGCTTGATGGCCCGCGCCGAGGTCAAGGTGGCGCTGCGCGGCCGGTAGAGATCTTCACGTCAGAGCGATCGCCAATACTCCGCCGCGGCATCGAGGGCGGCGTCGAACGACAGCCGCGGACGCCAGCCCACCTCGCTCCGCAGCCTCTGCGCTTCAGCCGTGAGCACCAGCGGACCCTGCGCGTCGATCGCGCCCAGGTGCACCAGGTCGGGGTGGCCGAGGCGCGTAGCCAGTCCCTCCACCACGTCCCGCACGCGGTGCGCCTCGCCCGACGCGATGTTGACGGCGCCCGTGACGTCCGACTCCACGAGCGCCACCAACGCGGCAGCCACATCCTCCACGTGCAGGAAGTCGCGCTGCTGCTCGCCGTGTGAACATCGCGCCGGTTCACCTCGACCAATGGCCAGGGCGACCGAGGGCACCAGCCGTGCTGGATGTTCGTCGCCGCCGAACAGGAAAAACACGCGGCCCCAGGCGGTGGAGAATCCCTCCCGGCTCAACGCCCGAACGGCCTCGCCGGCCGCGAGTTTCGCGCGTCCGTACGGCGTGGTCGGCAGCAGCGCCGTGCCCGCCTCGTCGCAATGGCCGGCCGTCCAGTCGTATTCGGCGCATGACCCGACGCCGACGAACCGGACGGCGCCACACTCGCGCGCGGCCCGCGCCAGCGTGATCGTCGCGTCCGCCCAGCGCGGGTTGTCGGGCGACGTCCAGTAGAGGCCTGGCGTGGCCTCCCAGGCGAGGTGCAGGATGGCGTCGGGCCGCACCCGTCCGATCACCGCGTCTGGTACGCCCGGCTCCAGCAGGTCGCCGCGCTGCACCGTGGCTCCTGGCATCTGTGCGGGCCCGCGCGAGACGACGTGCACCTCGTGCCCGCGCGCCAGCAGGCCGGCCACCGCGTGCCGTCCGATGTAGCCAGATCCGCCGGTGACCAGCACTCGCACAGGGGTCCTTCAGCGCACGAAATCCTGGTACCCGGCGTCGCGCTCGTGGATCATGGTCGGCGCTCCGAGAGGCCAGGCGATGCCGAAGGCGGGGTCGTTGTACCTGACGCCTCGTGCATGCGCAGGGGAATATCCGCTCGAGACGAGGTAGAAAAGCTCCGTGTCGTCGGCCAGCGTCTGGTAGCCATGGGCAAACCCCGGCGGCATGTAGAGCATGCGCCGATTGTCGGCCGAGAGTTCGATGCCGAACCATTCGCAGTACGTCGGCGAGTCCGGACGCAAATCCACGGCCACGTCAAAGACCGCGCCCCTGGTCACGCGGGTGGTCTTGTGTTCCCACAGCGGCGCGGCCTGATAGTGCATGCCGCGAATGGTGCCGCGCAGGTGATTGAACGCCATCAGGCCCTGCGCGATGTCCACCGACAGCCCGTGGTCCTGGAATTCCTTCGGGATCCACGCGCGGGTCATCGACCCACGCGCATCGGCAAACACGTCGGATTCCACCACATACAGGCCGGCGAGCCGCTGCTCGATGAATTGCACTACCGCACCTCCAGGCGCGGTACGGCCACGACAAACCGTCCACCGCGGCGGCGGTACTCGGCCTGTTGCTCCAGAATCTCATCGGCGAAATTCCACGTGAGCAGCAGGGTGTCAGCGGGTTGCCGTTCGAGCAAGGCCTCAACCGGAAGGATCGGCACGTGAGCGCCCGGCATGAACCGTCCGTGTTTGTGCGAATTGCGATCGACGACGAAGTCGATCTCGCGAGACGTCAGGCCGGCGAAGTTCAGCATCGTCGCGCCTTTCGCGGCCGCACCGTAGGCCGCGACACGGCGTCCGGCGGCCCGGCTTGCGGCCACGAAGTCCACCAGATCCTGGCGAATCCGCTCCGCGTCCGAGGCAAATGTGTCGTAGCGCTCCGGCCGATCGATGCCCCACACCGCTTCTTCTTGAAGGAGACGGTCGACACTCGGGCCGACCTCGGGCTCGTCCTCGGTCCGTTCGGCGAAGATCCGCAGCGATCCGCCGTGTGTCGGCAGCCGCTCCACATCCACGATCGTCAGGCTCTGCGCCAGGAACAGGCGGACGAGCGCGGTCAGCGAGAAGTAACACAAGTGCTCGTGGTAAATCGTGTCGAACTCGCCGTGGTCGATCAGGTCGCGCACATACGGCGCTTCCACCACCACCACGCCACCGGGCGCCAGCAGGGTCTGAAACCCACACACCACGCCGGTGAGATCCGGCACATGCGCCAGCACGTTGTTGGCATGGATGACGTGGGCCTGAAGCCCCGAGGCGCGCAGGTCGCGCGCGAGGTCGGGACCAAAAAACTGCACGATCGAGTTGATGCCGCGTGCTTCGGCGATGCGCGCGATATTCTCTGCCGGCTCGATCCCGAGCACGGGGATGCCGGCGCGCTGGTAGTGCTGCAGCAGGTAGCCGTCGTTGCTGGCCACCTCCACCACGAGGCTCTCGCTCGTCAACGCCCGTGATTCCATCAGGCGCCGGGCCAGTCGCTCTGCGTGCGCGACCCACGCGTCTGAGAATGACGAAAAGTAGGCGTAGTCGGCAAACAGGCGATCGGGCGGCACACTCAGCGTGATCTGCACCAGCGTGCAGGCGCGGCACAGCACCACGTCAAGTGGATACGCCGGCTCTGGGTGCGAGAGGTCTGATTCGGACAATAACGCGTTGGCCAGGGGTGTCTGGCCCAATGACAAGACAGGGTGAAAGTGCGCGGCGCCACAGGCCCGGCAGCGGAGCGCCAGGGGGACCAGGGTGCTCCCGCCTGTGCGATTAGAGACGTCGCCAGCCATTGTGACGGTCGCATGATACCAGCAGGGTGACCGTCCAATGCTGCGTCCGTCGTTGAAGTCTCTGCTTGTTGTCCCAATCGCGGTGGCGTTGACGCCCCTCCTGCCGCACGTCGGATCGATCTCGGCGCAACAGACGCAGCCCATCCAGATTCTCGAGCGAATGGCGACGGGAGGGAGTCTGCAGCGTCCATCACTGGTCGGCCGGCCGAGGCTGGCAGACCTTGAGCAGGCCGGTCGTCGCGGGTCAGACGTGCAGGTGTCTCTGCCGGGCGTAACCATCATTGGCCGGCTGCGTCACTTCGAAGCCCAGCGCCGCGGGTTCTTTGCCGCGGGCCCCATCGTGGCCACCTCCGTAGCGGGCGGGCCGGTTGACGGCGACATGTCCTTTACGGTCGTCGGCGACACGCTCGTGGGCCGGATCGTGTTCGGGGGACACCTCTTCCGGATCGGCCGGTTGGCCAATACGGCGTTGCACGAACTCGTGGAGGTCAATCTGGCCGCGCTGGCCCCGGATGGCGACCCCGTCCCAGTCGCCGCAGCCGAGGTGCGGGGACCTGGCCCGGTGGCCGCGACTCAGGCTGAAGATTCCAACGCGTTGATCGACGTGCTCGTGGTCTACACGCCGGCCGCCCGGGTCACACTCGGGGGAACAGGCCAGGTCCAGGCAGAGGCGACGGCTGCCGTCAACAATGCCAATCTCGCGCTGGCGAATTCGGGCGTGGTGCACCGCTACCGCCTCGTCTACCTCGGTGAGGTGGGCTACACGGAGTCTGGTACCTCAAGCACCGACCTTTCCCGACTGCGCTCGGTCACTGACGGTTACATGGACGAGGTGCACGGCCTGCGCGACACCTACAAGGCCGACGTCGTGTCGCTCCTGACGAACGCCTCAGACGTCTGCGGCGTGGGCTACCTCATGGGCCCCTCGTCGGTGAGCACGTTTTTTCACACCAGTGCGTTCAACGTGGCCATCGCGCTCGGGTGTGCGAACGGCAATCTGTCGCTCGCGCACGAAATCGGCCACAACATCGGCTTGCAGCACGATCGCCCGAATGCCGGCTCTTTGCCGGCCTTCGACTATGCCTATGGCTTCACCGTGCCGGGCCTTGCCCGCACGGTCATGGCCTATGCGTGTGCCGCGGGCACCCCGTGTCCACGGATGGCGGTGTTTTCGTCCCCCAATGTCCCGTTCCCCGGATCGGGGACCGTGGCGGGCACGGCGACCGAGCACAACGCGCAGGCGTTGAACCTCACGTCAGTCCCGGCGGCCAACTTCCGTAACACTACCTGCAACTTCGTCCTCAGCACCAACGCCATCGTGGTCGGCCCTGACGGCGGCAGTGGCTCGGTGTCGTTGACCACCGCGAACGGATGCGGATGGAATTCGGTGTCGAGCGACACGTCGGTCGCGACCATCACCAGTGGGGCTTCGTCCAGCGGTTCCGGGGGCGCATCCTATACCGTTGAGGCGTCTGCCTTCGCGCGGTTCGCCACCCTGACGATCGCCGGTCAGTCGGTGAGCATCACGCAGCAGGCGTCCGCGCCCGGGCCGTTCAGCAAGCTGAGTCCGCTGAACGGATCGACGGGTCAGTCCACCATTCCCACGCTGAGCTGGGGGGCGAGCAGCGGAGCCACGAGTTACGAGTACTGTCGCGACACCGTCAACAACAGCAGTTGCGACACCACGTGGACGTCCACAGGCACCAGCACCAGCGTGGGTCTTGTGGCGCTGACGCTCAACACGTCGTACTACTGGCACGTGCGCGCGCTCAGTGTGACCGGCACGACCTATGCGGAAGGCAACGTCACCGCGTTCTGGAGCTTCAACACGGGCGCCGCGGTCCCTGCGTTCGGCCAGGTGGATACGCCCGCCCAGAACGCGGCCGGGGTGCAGGGCGCGATCGGTGTCACCGGCTGGTCGCTCGACAACGTGGGGGTGGCCAGCGTGCAGGTCTTCCGCAACTGCTTCGGGTTCGAGCCGCAGGCCAACTGCCAGACCGTGCTGGGCAACAACGTGGTCTATGTCGGCGATGCGGCATTTCTGGATGGGGCGCGTCCCGACGTGGCGGCCGCATTCCCGACGTATCCGCAGAACACCCGCGCCGGGTGGGGCTATCTCATGCTCACGCCGCTGCTGCCTCATGTGCCGAACGCCGAAGGCGTTGGGGGACAGGGGCCGCTGACGCTCTATGCGATTGCCACCGACATCGAAGGCAACAAGACCCTGCTGGGCCGGTCGTCAAGTCCGGCCAGCACCGACTTCGTGACACCCACCTTGATCACGATGGCCAACGACACCATCGCGAAGCCGTTCGGCGCCATTGACACCCCTGGTCAGGGCCAGACGATCAGCGGCATCGTCAGCAACTTCGGCTGGGCGATGACACCCGACCTGAACACCATCGCCGACGGCACCGACATTGTCATCCCGACCAACGGGTCTACGATGACAGTGTTTGTGGACGGGCTGCCGGTGTCGCTCGTGGCCTACAACCAATGTCGGGGCGACGTGGGGAACCCGGTGCCTGTTGGCGTGTATTGCAATGACGACGTCTCGAGCATCTTTGGTAATCCGACTCCGCAGTCGCCGCTGACGCCGCGCGCGTCGAACCCCACCCTGTTCCGGAATCTCGATAGCGCCAGGGCGGCCATTGGCGCCTACACGTTCGACACGGCCACACTGGCCGACGGTCTGCACACCATCGCCTGGAGCGTCACCGACTCTGCGGGCCGCGTTGAGGGCATTGGATCGCGGTTCTTCAACGTGCTCAATGCCGTGCCCGACCCGGCGACGGACGCCGCGCTGCGGGCGGCGCCGGCGCAGTTCATCGGACCGGTCACGAAGCTGGGCCGGTATCCGGCCGGCACGGGCGGCGTGTGGGCGCGCACAGGATTTGATCTGGCCATCGGGTGGACGCGCCTGCGTGCCAACGGCACCACGAGGCGGTACCCCGTGCGCTTGCCGGAATTGGGCCGACTGGAACTGTGGCTCGGCGCACCTGTGGATGCCGGCTATCTGGTGGCCGGCGGCAGGCTGCAGCCGCTGCCGGTAGGGTCGTCGCTCGCGGGCGCGCAGTTCGCATGGATGCCGCCGGCGGGGTATGTCGGGGCGTATCAACTGGTGTTCCTGCGCGGCCGCGAGCGCATCACCGTGACCGTCACGGTCGGCCGGCCGTTGCGCGTCACCGGTCGCTGACGCGGCCAGTTGCCTGCGGGTCGGATGGTATAGTCAGGCGCTTGCGACCGACGTCCCGCGCGCCTCTCGGCTCTGGATGGCCGTTCGTGGCCGTCGGCGCGCTGCTTATCGCCGCCGCACTTGTGGCCAATGAATGGGTGCTCGGTGCCTGGCTCACACAGTCGGGCCGCGTCACCAATTCCACCAGTCGAATCCTGCTCGGCCTCTTCGACGTGGCCGCGCTTGGCGCCGGCCTGGTGCTGCTCATCGCACGCCGGGCCGCGCCCTGGCGCCAGATGCTGCTGTCATGTGCCGCAGTCGTGTGTGCGCTGGGCCTTGCCGAGGGGGGTGTGCGCCTGTGGTTTGCCGTGTCTGCCTGGCGCAACCCCCCCGAGCGCGAGATCACCGCCGGCATCGGCTGGCGGCCCGTTGAACACGTCTCGATCGACCGCGATGTGCCTGGCTTCGGGCGCGTGCACTACACCACCGTGCAAGGCGGGTTTCGCCTGTTCGGCGATCCCCAGTCGTCCAAACTCAAGGTGCTCGCCATCGGCGATTCGTTCACCGAAGCCGTGATGGTCTCAGACGGCGAGGCGTATTACCATCGCCTCGCGGCCGCACGTCCAGACATTGAGTTCTTCGCCATCGGCGCCGGCGGGTACGGCACATTGCAGGAATACATACTGCTGGATCAGGTGGTGGATCGCGTCAAGCCCGATCTCGTCCTGCTGCAGATGCACCCGAACGATCTCATCAACAACTCGCACGCTCTGGAGTCGCGCAGCACGACCAACAACAATCAGATGACCCGGCCGTACTGGGAGCAGGGACACGCCGTGCAACGCTTTCCGGAAAACCGTGACTGGGGCGCGCTGTATCGACTCGTTCGGCATTCCTATCTGCTGCGGCTGCTCAACGCGAACCTGTTGTTCTTCCGATCCCGATCCGCAGACTCGATCGAGCGCACACTCCACGCCGACGACCCCGACGTCGTCCGGGCGACCAACGCGACCGTCGAATTGCTGACGATGATCCAGCGGCGCGCGACGGTGCCGGTCGTGGCGTTTTCGGTGAGGGCGGAAGCGTACTTCTCGTTCTGGTCGCGAGCGGATGTGTGCCGTCGCGCCGGCGTGCGCTTCATTCCTGGCGTGGGCGAAGCCGTTGATGCGGCCGCCGAGGCCGGTGAGAAGGTCACGGGCGCGCCGGTGGACGGGCACTGGAATGGCCGAGGCCACGAGATGGCGGCTCGCCTGATCGACGCGTGGCTGACGCGCGAGGGTCTGCCCGCACGGTGAGTAGCGATCGGCGGTAGAATGACACTCAGGTAGCAGTTCGTGTTTCGAACGTTCGCCCTCATCTGTTGCATCCTGCTTGCCGAATTCGCTGTCCTCGAAGCGGGGATGCGCGTCTGGGGATCGTTTGAAAGCACGTCGGCCTTCCGGTCACTGTTCATGGACGACCCTCAGGTGGGCGTCCGGCTGAGGCCGAACGCGCGCATCCAGTACTCCACGGTGGAGTTCACCACTGAGATCAGCATCAACGATCAGGGCGTGCGCGATGATGAGCCGATCGGCCCCAAAGTCCCAGGCGAGCGCCGGATCGTTGTGCTGGGCGACTCGCAGGTCCTCTCCGTCCAGGTGTCACCAGCACAGACGTTCTGCGAAGTGTTGGAACGGCAGCTCAATGAGGCAGGGGGCGAGCGGTGGCGCGTGATCAACGGCGGCGTGCAGGGCTACGGTCCGGTGGACTACTGGCTGTTCTTCGACAAGGTGGCCGCGCTGTTTGAGCCCGACATCGTGCTGGTGGTGGCCTACGTGGGCAACGACGCGATCGAAGCCGCCGACGGCGAAGCGTCACTCGAGGCCGGGCAGCGCATCAGAACGGCCCAACCGACTGTGACCAGCATCAGGCGGCTGATTCGCGCGAGCGCCGTCCTGCAACTGGTCCGCGTGCGGTGGGACCAGTTGCGCAGTCGCGTGGCGACCGGCACGCCCGAACGTCCGCTGGCCACCTATCTCACCGACCCTCCGCCTGTGGTCGATCGTGGGCTCGACGTCAGCCGAAGGGCGTTCGCGAAGATCGCCGATCGCGCCCGCGGTGTCGGTGCCCGGACCGGCTTCGTACTGATGCCGGCACGACTTCAGGTCAACGACGAGGACTTCAGCAACCTGCGCGCGATTGTGCATGACGCCGGTGGTGAGCTTGACCGCAACGGCGCATCCCGTCGGTTTCAGGACGCGCTGGCGCCGCTCGGCCTTCCCATCGACGACCTTCAGCCGGCCCTGGCCCGCCAGCCCGATGGCACCGGCGTGTTCTTCAAGCGCACGGCCCATCTGACACCGCGCGGCCATGCGGCCGTTGCCGATGCGCTGCTCGTGTTTCTCAGGAGCAGCGGCCTGCTCAAGGCGTGGCCACGGCCGTGATCGCCGGGCCGCACCGCACGTCATTCAGGTCATTTACGTCACGCACGTCATGGGGCCACGTCGTGTGCGTCGCAGCGCTGGGGGCGACGTACGCGGCCCTCTACCTGCGACCAGGGACATTCTCTCCGCTCTATCGTGCGGTGCTCGTCGCAGGCGGCGTGGCGGTCGCAGGCGCGGTGCTGTCTCTGTTCATCCCGATTCCACTTCGACGGTATTGTGAGCGGCCGCCCCTCTCACGGGCCGGTGTGCGCGGCGTCGTGATCGTGGCGCCGTGGGTGGTCGTGGCGGTGCTGGCAGCCACACACGGGGTGTGGTGGATCCTGCAGGCACCAACCCTGCGGCTGTTTGCCGTCGTTGCACTGACGGTGTCGTCTCTGGCGTGGTGCGCCGGACCGTGGCCGCCACTTCCGCGCGCCGGACGGATCTCGCGAGGGGCGCTTGTCGGCCTTGCGGTCGGACTCTGCGCACTCAGTATTGACGGCATGGCGTTCGGGCTGACACCGTTCGGCGTGGCTGTCTCGGCGCTGGCGGGCGCCGGGGCCGCGGCCATCGTCGCGGTCGCCCGCTACGGACGGCCGCACGTTCACGGCCACCTGGTCGCGCTCACCGTCAGTACGACGCTGAGCCTGGCGGCGGCCGAAGTCGGCATTCGCGCGCTCCATCTGGGCGACAGCGTTGTCGAGGTGGACGATGCGGACGCGGTCCGGCAGTTCCACCACATCATTCCTCCGCGGTCCGCGTTCATCAATCAGCCGGCGATTCTGGATGAGTTTCCGGCGGCGCTGATCGAGACCAACAGCTTCGGGACGCGCGGGCCTGAAGTGCCGCCCGCGCCAGTGGACCTGCTGATCATTGGCGACAGCATGGTCGAGGCGCGCCAACTTCCGTGGGAGGAAACGCTCGGAGCCCGTCTGCCGCCGGCGCTGACTGCGAGGTCGGTGAACGCGAGGGTGGTCAGCCAGGGCGTGCGCGGCTGGTCATCGTTGCTTCAATGGAATTGGTATTTGAAGGTGGGTCGCAGGCTGCAGCCCCGCACGGTGGTGCTGTTCTTTTTCTGGAACGATCTCTGGGCAACCGGTGACGAGACGCAGACGTTCCGCGCGGTGATGCGGCCCGACGGGCGCCCTGACTATTTCGAGGTGCCTGTGGAGCCCTGGTGGGTCTGGTACAAGCACCTGCGCCTTGTGCGCCTGGCTGGGGAGATGGCGGCCCGGCTCGAACTCGCATCCCTCAAGCGGTCCGTTGCCGGATTGGCTCAGGCGGGGACCGCACTCGATCTCGCGAGTGCAAAGGCGCGGGCGAGGCAAATGGCCCGAGAGGCATTGCTGTCACCAGAAGAAGCGGATGCGCTGCTGGCCGAGCCCATGGACCGTCTCTCGCCGCGTGCCAGGCAAATCGGCGAGGCAGGCTTCTGGCCCGGCATTCGGCCGCTCGCACTCTGGACCGACGCGCAGAAGGAGGCTGCGGCAAAAACCCGGCAGCAGCTCCGCCTGTTTGCCGAGGACGTGGCCGCAGATGGCGGACGGCTGGTGCTGCTCTACGTCCCGAACGCCTTCCAGGTGTCTTCATCCGAGTGTGCCGTGTCCCGTCCGCTCGTGGGGCTGGACGACGACCGGCTCCTGCCACCCGATTCCGGCATTCAGACGTGGCTGCGCGGTGTGGCCGAGCAGGAAAAGATCGAACTCCTCGACCCCTCCGGGCCGATGCGGGATTTCCTGCGTTCCCGGCCTGTGGGTTCACCGCCGCTCTACCTGCGTGCCGACTGCCATTGGTCAGCCGCCGGGCACCAATTCATGGCCGACTACCTGGCCGATTGGTATGTGTCTTCGACGATCCGGAGTCGCTGACGTAGGTTCAGGTTTCTGAGTGACCGCGCCGCAGGTCCAGGCGAGACAAACCCGGTATCATGGATGTCATGAAACCACTGGTGGTGGGCTGCGTGTTGGCACTCGCTGTCAACGCCACCGTACTCGTCGGCGCAGCGCCTCAAGCGGCGGCGCAGCCGACGGTGGCCGATGTGCGGACGGCGGCCGCCGCCGGCCGGACCGACGAGGCGTGGGCCATCCTCGATCGATTGCCCGCCGATGCCGCCACCGTCGCGGCTGCGGTGGAATTGGCCCTGGCGCCCAAAACGCCGCTCGTGGCGATCGCCCGGCTGCCGTTTCTTGGCGACCGCGCCGCGCGCCTGTCACTGGCAAGCACGACCGAGGGCCAGCGCCTGACCGCTTGCGCGGTAATCGTGCGGTTGTCGGCCGATGCCGGATGCACGGAGTTCCTCGACGCCGTCACGCTCGGTCGACAGGGCCACGCCGTGGACCGCGCGCGACTCTGGGTGCTCCGGCGAATCATGGGTGAGCAGCCGGCCGCATTGCCCAACGGGTGGGAAGCCGCCATCACTGGCTCGAGCGCGATCGAAGCGGCGAACTGGTTTGAATTGCCGCCGGCCTCGCGCGTGCGCCTGCTGGAGCCTCTGCTCGTCAGCCAGGACAGGGGGACGCTGATCTCGGCGCTCGCCACGTTGCAGGGCATTCCCGGTCCTGAGGCGCTCGCGATCTGGCGACGACTGTCGGCCGAAGGCCGCCTGACCTATCCCGGCGCCCGCATGCAGATTCTTGTGGGGCTCGCGCGACACGGCGACCCGGAAAGCGTGCAGGCCCTCGCGCCACTTCAGGGCCAGTTGCCGGTGTCCGATCGCCTGGTGCTGGCTCAGGGACGCGCCGAACGGAAAGAGCCGTCCGGGACGCCTGAATTGGTCAGCCTCGTGAACATCGGGGCGGAACACGAGGCGCTGCGCTCGGCCGAGATTCTGGCAACCCTCGGCGCCGCGTCGTCTGTCCTGCCCCGGGTACGCACCTGGGTGCGCGACGGGTCGGGCCCGCTGCGCGAACGGTGGCTGGCCCTGGCCGCACGGCTGGACCTGGGCGCCACGGCCGAAATCGTCCAGCGACTGACCAGCGAGGACGAGGCCGTGCGCCTGGCCGCCGCCGTGGCGGTCACGACCGCGGCCGCCCGTCGGTCTCGCCAATCGGGCCTTTAGAGCCGTTATCATAATGTTTGACCTCGCAGATACCGATACACCGCCGACCGGAGCCTGAACTTATATGTACCGACGGATTGCCCTGATTTCTGCGTTCTTCTTCGGCCTGCTGACGCTCGGGCAGCCCGCCGCGGCACAACTCACCGACCAGGGCGCCACCCAGGTGTCAACCGGGCTCTCGGTGCAGCACGGGATTGCCTACGCGGCGCGGCACGACGTGTATCTGATGGTGTACGACGACCGCGTGACCGGTGGCGTCAAGGGCCGCTTCGTCAACAGCTCGGGCGCAACGGTCGGCAATGCGTTCGTGATTGCGTCGACGGCCGGCATCGCCTACGCGAATGACCCGATGGTGGCGTACTCGCACGACACGGCCGACGATGTGTTTTTTGTCATGTATGCGACGGACCGCGGCAAGCAGTTCGACGGCCCACCCAGCGCGTGGATCCAGCGCGTGAGCTTCACCGGCGCGGGCGGCGCGCTGGTGGGCACTCCGTTCCTGGCATCGCAAGGCGCGTACGAGATTCCCAACGACATCGTCTACAACCCGTTCACGCGAAAGTTCGTCGCGATCTGGGCGAGGATCTACACGTCCCCTCAGGAGTCCGACGTCGAATTACGCTTCTTTAATGCCGACGGCACGACCTCGGGCGGCGTGGTCAGTGTGGGCAACGGAAACTGGAGCCAGGCCGGGGCGCGCGCGTCGGTGGATTGGGAAACCAATCGCATCATGGTGGCCTACGAAGGCGTGTCGCCGGCCAGCCCGTCGCCCCAGGTGGAGATTCTCGGCCTGTGGGGCAAGATCGTGGACGGGTCCACGGGCGCCCTGCTCACCGGCATGCTGACGGTGCAGCCCGGCTTTACGATTCACGCGATTCCCGTCTTTCTGCCTGAACGCGATGGGTTCATGGTGGCGTGGACGGCCTTTAATCCGGGGCGCGATGTGCAGGCGCGCTTTGTGTCGTCGGCCTCGGGCACGGTCGGCACGATGCCGGCGGCCACCTACACGCTGGCGGGCACGTCTCGTAGCGAAGATGAGCCGATGGGCATCTACGACGCGATTTCGCGCCGAGTGCTGATGGCCATTCAGAGCAGTGGCGCGTGCCCGAACGATAGTTGCCCGAATTTTGACGGCGCCGTGCTTGACGCGCAGGGCGCAGTGCAGATTGGGCCCTTTACCGGCCTGTCCACGCCGGTCTCGACGTCGGGGACGTACGCTCCCGACATGGCGGTGGGCGAGAACGGCCAGTTCGGCATTTCGATGGCAGTCAACTACAACGCGAACTACGTCCAGCGTTGGAGCATCGCGGCTGCCGGCACGCCTGGCCCCGTGTTTGGCGGTGGTGGCGGCGGACCCTCGCCCGATGTGGTGGCCTCGCCATCGAGCCTCTCGTTTTCAATCGTCAAAACCGGCGCGGTGATCAGCGGCTTCTCGCCGCAACCGGTATCGGTCTCGTTTGCGATGACGCCCGTCGCGTGGACCGCGACCACCTCAACACCGTGGCTGCAGATCGCGTCCGGGTCCGGCTCGGGCAACGGCCAGTTCAGCGTCACAGTGATCAATCCTTCAGATGTCATCGGTGCGCAGACGTCGCTTAATGGCACCGTGACGCTCACGGCGCCCGGCGCGCCGAACTCACCGGTGACCGTGCCGGTCAGCGTGACCGTGGGGGCGTCGGGTGGTGCCATCACCATCCTGTCGGCCACCCAGGTGTCAACCGGGCTCTCGGTGCAGCACGGGATTGCCTACGCGGCGCGGCACGACGTGTATCTGATGGTGTACGACGACCGCGTGACCGGTGGCGTCAAGGGCCGCTTTGTCAACGCCGCCGGGGCCGCCGTCGGCAATGCGTTCGTGATTGCGTCGACGGCCGGCATCGCCTACGCGAATGACCCGATGGTGGCGTACTCGAACGACACGGCCGACGATGTGTTTTTCGTGATGTATGCGACGGATCGAGGCAAGCAGTTCGACGGCCCACCCAGCGCGTGGATCCAGCGCGTGAGCTTCACCGGCACGGGCGGCGCGCTGGTGGGCAATGCGTTCCTGGCATCGCAAGGCGCGTACGAGATTCCCAACGACATCGTCTACAACCCGTTCACGCGAAAGTTCGTCGCCATCTGGGCAAGGGTGTATGCCTCGCCGCAGGAGTCGGACGTCGAACTGCGTTTCTTTAATGCCGACGGGACCCCTTCGGGCGGCGTGGTCAGTGTGGGCAACGGAAACTGGAGCCAGGCCGGGGCGCGCGCGTCGGTGGATTGGGAAACCAATCGGATCATGGTGGCCTACGAGGGCGTGTCGCCGGCGAGTCCGTCACCCCAGCAGGAGATTCTCGGTCTGTGGGGCAAGGTCGTGGACGGATCGACGGGCGCCCTGCTCACCGGCATGCTGACGGTGCAGCCCGGCTTTACGATTCACGCGATTCCCGTCTTTCTGCCGGAACGCGATGGGTTCATGGTGGCGTGGACGGCCTTTAATCCGGGGCGCGATGTGCAAGCGCGCTTTGTGTCGTCGGCCTCGGGCACGGTCGGCACGATGCCGGCGGCCACCTACACGCTGGCGGGCACGTCTCGTAGCGAAGATGAGCCGATGGGCATCTACGACGCGATTTCGCGCCGAGTGCTGATGGCCATTCAGAGCAGTGGCGCGTGCCCGAACGATAGTTGCCCGAATTTTGACGGCGCCGTGCTTGACGCGATGGGCGCGCTGCAAACCGGGCCCTTTACCGGCCTGTCCACGCCGGTCTCGACGTCGGGGACGTACGCTCCCGACGTGGCGGTGGGCGAGGACGGCCAGTTCGGCATTTCGATGGCGGTCAACTACAACGCGAACTACGTCCAGCGCATCAGCCTGAGTCCGTCCGGTACGCCAGGGCCCGTGTTTGGTGGCGGTACGGCTAACAGTGTCTCTTTGCCGACGAACCTCTCGTTCACTATTGTCAAGTCTGGCGCGGCCATCGGTGGCTTCCAGGCACAAGTGGTGCCCGTGACCTTCACCGGCACACCCTTCGCGTGGACGGCGGCGAGTGCCGTGCCGTGGCTGCAGGTCACCGGCGGGTCGGGCACGGGCAATGGCCAGTTCTCGGTGACGGTCATTAATCCGGCCGACGTGATTGGGTCGCAGACGTCGTTGAGCGGCAGCGTGGTGGTCACCGCGCCAGGCGCGGCGAATTCGCCGGTGACGCTGACGGTCAGTGTGACGGTGGCGCCGAACCCGGCGGCCGCCAACCCGTTCGGCCAGGTGGACACGCCGTCGCAGACCGCCACAGGCGTGCAGGGCGCGATCGCAGTGACCGGATGGGCGCTTGATGACACGCTGGTCTCCAGCGTGACCCTGTATCGGAATTGTCTGACGTTTGAGAATCAACAGAACTGTCAACTGGTGCTCGGTAACAGCGTGGTGCTGGTCGGCGACGCCGTCTTCCTGACTGGCGCGCGTCCTGATGTGGAAGGCGCCTTCCCGTTCTACCCCAACGCCAACCGCGCCGGCTGGGGCCTGCAGGTGCTGACCAATATGCTGCCGCACGTGCCGTCGCAGCAGATGATCGGCGGCCAGGGCGCGCTGACGCTGTATGCCGTCGCCACCGATAACAGCGGCAACAAGAAGCTTCTGGGACGTTCATTCGTCGCGAATGATCCGGCGTTCAACACGCCCACCAGCATTACGCTGGCCAACGACACGATCGCCAAGCCGTTCGGGATGATCGACACGCCGGCGCAGGGCCAGACCATCGGCGGCGTGTATGCGAACTTCGGCTGGGCACTCACGCCCGACACGAACACCGTGGCCGGTGCCGGCGACATCCTGATTCCGGTCAACGGGTCTACGGTCAACGTCTACATCGACGGGGTGCTCAAGGGACCCGTGGCCTACAACCAGTGCCGCGGCAATGTGGGCAACCCCGTGCCGGGCGGCGTGTTCTGCAATGACGATGTCGCGAGCATCTTCGGCAATGCGACGCCTCAAACGCCGCTGACGCTACGCTCGTCGAACCCGACGCGGTTCCGGAATCTGGACGCCGCGCGGGGCGCCATTGGCGCGTATGTTCTCAACACCAACACCTTGTCGAACGGCCTCCACACGATCAGCTGGTCGGTGGTGGACTCGGCGGGCCGCACCGAGGGTGTGGGTTCGCGATTCTTCACCGTGTCGAATGGCGCGCCGCTCGCACCGTCCGTGACCTTCGCCGGGGCTGAGGATTCAGGGCGGTTGCTGGCAACCGAACTCGATGCGCGGCCCGTGGGCACCGAGGCCGTGTGGGGTCGCACCGGATTTGACCCGCGACAGACGTGGCAGCCCATGCCGCTTGATGCACAGGGTGAACGCCGTGTGCTGCTGCCCGAGATGGGCCGGCTTGACCTCTGGTTGGGCGCTCCGGTCGATCGCGCCTACCTCTTGGCGAACGGCACGCTTCGCAGCCTGCCGCCCGGCTCCAACCTGACCGGCGCCAACTTCACGTGGGCGCCAGGGCCCGGTCTGGTGGGCACCTACGCGCTGGTCTTCCTGCGCGGCGACGAACGCATCGACGTGCATGTCACAATCGCGTCGCAGACGCCGAAAGACGGTGAGTCGGAAGTGCAGATGCACCTCGACGCACCAGCGACCGGCGGCGTGTGGGGTCGCAGCGTCACGATCAGCGGTTGGGCCGTTGACCCGGGCAGCGCGATCGGCGCAGGTGTGGACGCCGTCCATGTCTGGGCGCGCCGGCTTGGCGACCACGGGGCATCCACGCCGGTCTTCCTGGGCGAAGCCACGATTGGCGTGCAGAGACCCGATGCTGCACGGGTGACCGGCGGACGTTTCAGCCACGCCGGGTTCGCATTCACGGCCACGCTTGAGCACGGCCGATACGAACTGACCGCCTACGTCTGGAACCAGCGCACCGCGCGCTGGGAAGACTCCCGCAGCACCATCGTCACCGTGCGCTGACGCGTTTTTCGCGTGCACGTAGGCCTCGGCCTTGAGACCCAGCCCGAGCTACGTACGGAATGATCTCAGGCTGGTACGTAGCACGGGCTGGTTCTCAAGCCCGAGTGACGCCTCCGCGCCTCGTGTGATCCGCCGTGATCAACTCGGCAGTCGATAGTCCGGGAACGCGCGCGTCAGGTTGGGGTTGTAGTACGGATCGCGCGCGATGACGTCGGCCCACGTCGTTTCCATCAACCGGGTTTCCGACGGGTTCCAGGTGCGATCCGAAATCGTACCCGACTCCAGGTGGTACAACTCCGCGTACGGCGTGTAGACGATGCGGTAGCCGGCGCGGCGGAGGCGCAGGCAGTAGTCCACGTCGTTGAAATCGATGGCGAACTGTTCGTTGAACCCACCCATCTCGTCGAACACGGCCTTGCGCGTCATCAGGCACGCGCCGGTGACGGCTGAGTAGTTGCGCGGCCCCAGCGACGACCCTGCGTAGCCGGAACTGTGGCCGGGCGCCTGGTGGAACGCGTGGGCCGCCACGCCGCAAACCCCCATTACGATGCCAATGTGCTGAAGGCGCCCATCGGGATAGAGCAGGCGTGCGCCCACGGCGCCGATGGCCGGGTCCTGCGAATACTCCAGCATCGCCGACAGCCACTCGGAGGAGATGACCTCGATGTCGTCGTTGAGGATCACCACATGTTCCCCGTGCGCATGGCGCATCGAGAAGTTGAGCTTGTGCGCGAAGTTGAACGCGCCCTCGATGGTGTACGACACCCGCCGGTGTGGAATGCGGGCCAGGACGTCGCGAGTGGCGTCCGACAATTGGCCGTTGTCGATCACCAGGATCTCGTAGTTCGCATAGGCCGTCTTCTGCACGATGCTGTGCAGCAGATGCGGCAGGAGGGCGATCATCCTGCCGTTGAGGTTGCGGCTGCGGTCGTCGGTCGTGACCACGAGCGTCACGAGCGGATTGCCGCGAATGGGCCGCTTCACGCGAAAGAGGCCCGGCAGGTAGGCATCGAGCACCTGACTGTCGGGTTCGGTACGGGCGATGTGGTCATGAAGCGCGCGTCGCGCGGCTTCGAGCGCCCACGGCTTGGCGCCCGCATCGGCGGCGGTGGACGCCGCGATCTTTCTCCAGTGATACAGCACCTTCGGCACATGGCCCACGCGGGAGATCTGGGTGATCACCCGCAGCGCCAGATCAAAATCCTGCGACCCCTCGTAGCCCACGCGGAATCGGCCGACCTGCTCCACCACCGAGCGCCGCAGCACCATCAGGTGGTTCGTATACATGAAATTCAGGAAGTGTTCCGGTGACCAGTCGGGTTTGAAATAGGGGTCACACCGGCCGCCCGTTTCGTCGAGCTTGTCTTCGTCGCTGTAGAGGAAGTGCAGGTCGGGCGCGGCGTTCAGCGCACGCGCCATCTCGAGGAGGGCATCGGGCGAGAGCGTGTCGTCGTGATCGAGCAGCGCCACGAAGTCGCCGGTGGCCACGTCGAGCCCGGCGTTGGACGCGCGCGAGATGTGGCCATTCTCGGCCATGCGCACCAGTGTGATGCGCGGGTCGCGCCCGCCGTACTCCTGCAACACGCGTGCGGTCTCCGGCAGTGTCGAGGCGTCGTCTATCAGGCACAACTGCCAGTGCGGGTAGACCTGGGCCAGGACCGAGTCGATACACGCGCGCAGCCAGCGCGCGTCGGTGTTGTAGACCGGCGTGATGATGCTGAAGGTGGGCTGCTGGAGCAGCGCAGCGCCTTCGGCCGTGAGGCGCGCGAGGTCGTGATGCGTCAACGCGCGTTCGGCGACCCAGCGCCGGTAGTCGGCCTGGTAGTCACTGGCGCCCACCTGGCGGACTCGAGCGACCAGGCCGCGAAATCCCACACGCCGCACCAGGGCATTCGCCCGGCTCACCATCTCGCCAGGACTGCGCCGCCACAAGAGACGGGGTTCGCCGATCATCGCCCAGGCGAAGTCGGGCGCGCCATGTGCGGGCAGGGCTGTAGTGACGGAGATTTCCGTCTCGCCGTCGGGGCTCCCTGGCACGTCGAGCGTGAGCGAGCGCCAGTACTGATCGGCGCGAGAGAGGCTGGGTCGCACCAGCATCGCGGTCGTCAAGGGCTCGGCGCCTCCGGGGACGCGCACGGTCAGGCTGAAGACCACACCGTGACGATTCTGCGAGGCCACCTCGGGCACGAGCGCGCAGGAGACCACGAGTTTGGCGGGGCGGCCGATGGGCAGACGCCACGTGATGGTGGACGTGGGGTGCGCAAGCAGCGCGTGCCGAGTGACGCCGCGCACGTCCACAGGGCCCATCCAGCGGAGCGCATCGGGCAGCGACGGTTGATCGGTCTGCTGCTGCACCGGCGGGTGTCCGCGCAGCGGGATGGCCGTCCAGCCGGCATGTTCGGCCAGTGGGCCGAGGCGATGCAGGCGAGTGCCGATGAGCACGCGTGTGCCCACGCCGCGCAGGGCCCGGAGCGGGTGGCGCAGCGCACGCACCGGCGCCAGGAGTACGCGCCGGCCACGAAGCCACCACCGGCGTTCCGGGGTGTCGCGCAGGTCTTCGAGGGCGTCGTATTGCTGTTGCCAAAGCTGCTGGGCCTCGTCGAGCGCCTCGGTGGCGCGGCGTGCGGCTCGGCGTAGTTCCTGACGCGTGGCGGCGATGGCGGCGATGGGATCCTGGTCCGGCGTGGTGCTCATGCGTGCCCGTCCACCTGGATGTGCCCGGCCTGAATCTGCCGCAGTCGACTCGCCATGAGGTCAGCGGTGCGAGCCGGATCAAGGACGCGCTGCACGTGCGCCTGGCCGCGCGCGCCCAGGTCAGCGGAGAGTCCCGGCGTTCGCACCAGTTCCTGCATGTAGGTGGCGGCAATGGCGGTATCGGGCTCGGCCCATTGGAACCCGCGCAGGTACGGGCCGTAATCGCGCGTCAGCGACACCATCGTCGCCGCGACCAGGCGCGCCACATCGGGTGTCATGAAATCCACGTTGCCCGAGTAGTGTGTGGCGATGGCCGGGCGGCCCAGGAGCATCTGCTCGGCAATGGTCATGCCGAATCCTTCGGCCCGGTGCAGTGACAGGCACGCATCGGTGCACTGCATCAGCGCGTTCTGTTCGGCGCGCGACAACGCCACGTCGAGCATGATGACGTTGAGGCCCGACGCGGCCTCGGCCAGCCGGCGCACGGCGGCGCGGTCGGCGTGCCCGTTGGTGAACTTGAGCAGCAGCACGGCCTCGCGTGGACCAAAGGCGGCCTGCCGGAACGCGCGCAGCGCCCCCATCGGGTTCTTGCGTTCCATCTGGCTCGAGACGTCGAAGGTGTAGAGGAAGATGTACGGGTCTTGTGGGAGGCCGAAATGGGCGCGGCCGTAAGGGCCCGGAACTGGGGTGTCGATCCCAAGGGGCATGTGCACGACCGGCACCGGGGCGTCGGCGCTGATGGCGACGCGGCTGAAGTCGCTCGCCACCCACACCTCATCCACCAGTTGAAACGCGTCCAGCCAGTCGGAGCGGAACTGCGACAGTTCCCAGAACCAGTACCCGATCGTGTAGCGGTCCTTGAAGTAGGCCGGGCCGCGTTGGTCGGCAAACCACCGCATGTTGTCGGCATTGAGGTGCACGAGGTTGAACGGGTGCGGATGTGCGGTGGTGAAGTTCGTGAAACTCGAGTCGGCGGCGCGCTGCGGCCCCTTGACGTTGTTGAGAGCAAACGGCACGCCGGCCTTCGACAGCGCGCGCAGCGCACACCGCGCGGCCTCACCCATCCCGCTCTCGGCGTTGAGGTAGCCCGAGCAGTTCACACCCAGTGGCGCGGACGCCACCGCCGGCGGCACGCGTAACACCCGGGTGCGGCCCGCGCGCAAGGCCTTGCGGCGCCGGGCGCGCATCCGCGCATCGCGGACGCGTGTGCGAAGCCCGGCCACCGCCTGCAGCGCCCGGCCCGAATTGCTGGCGGCAATCGCCGCTCTGGCGGCGGCCATGCCGGTGGCGTCTTCAAGGGCGGTGCGCTGTTCGTCAATCACGCGGAGCAGGGCGCGCGTGGTATCGCCCGCTTCGAGCCGGAGGGCTTCGGCTTCGTTCGCCAGGCGTTCGTACGCCGCCTGGAGTTCGGCTAACGCGCGCGCCGGGTCCGGCGAATTCGACGTCATGACTCGGACGGAAGTGTACTTCACGCCACATGCAGGGGGAGGGCTGCGCCCAGGAGTTGAATGGACCCCGGGCGTGGGCGCGGCACGAATAGTGCATAGTGGCACTCATTGTGCTGCGAATGTGCGCCCTCGGAATTGGTCTTTCGTTTCTGGCTGCATGTGCCGTCAAGGCCGATGTGCGCGTCACCGACTTCAACACGCCGGTGGTGGTCCGCGTCGGGCAGACCCTGGCCGTCAAGCCCCCAACGCCAAATGTGGATTGGCAGGTGGACTATGACGCCGAGTCACTGCGCCTGGTGACGCCCGAGGCCGATGTCGCAACCCCCGGGCGGCGGGGCTGGGTGTGGCGGGCCGCCAGGGTCGGCGAATCAGAGCTGGTCCTGACCTCGCGCACGCGCTGTTCGACACCGTCGTGCGAGCCCAGCGTCATGCGTTTCACGGTGCGGTTTGACATCAAGCCAGAGGGCATCGTGCCCAGAACCGAAGGGCCACAGGCGGCCGCGAGCCGGCGCCACATGCTGATGGCCGATGAATCCGGCACGATCGCCGTCGGCGGCCTGATGCGCGCCAAGGCGGAAGTGGCAGACCTGCGCGCCGCGCAACTGCGGCTCGACCCGGAAATGGCATCGGTGGCCGGCATCAGCCGCCAGGGCTGGACGTGGCTGGGCCCAGGCAACAAGGGCGGCCGGGTGCGGGCGGTGGCCGTGCACCCCACGACCACCTCGACCATCTTCATCGGCAGCGTGGCCGGCGGCATCTGGAAGACAACGAACAGCGGCGGCACGTGGGCGCCCGTCGACGACTTCATGACCAACCTGGCGGTGACCACCCTCGTGTTCCAGCCCGGGAACCCGTCCGTGATGTACGCCGGCACGGGCGAGGGCTTCTTCAACTTCGACCGCATTCGCGGCGCCGGCATCTTCACGTCCGTGGACGCCGGCGTGACGTGGTCGCAACTGGCCTCGACGGCCAATGGCAATTTCTACTACGTCAACCGTCTCTCGATGTCTGCCGACGGCCAGACGATCCTGGCGGCCACGTCGGTGGGGCTGTACCGCAGCACCAATGCGGGCGCCACGTGGACCAACTTCTACCAGCCGCTGAACACCACGCGGAAAGACGTCGTGGATGTGAAGTTCCTCCCCGGCAGCAGCCTGAATGCCGTCGCTTCGGGGTTTGCCACGAATGCGTACTTCACCAGTGACGCCGGTCTGTCGTGGACGCCTGCCTCAGGAATGGGCCCCACCGGCACCTTCAACCGTGTGGAGATTGGTGTGGCGCCCGCCACGCCCGCTACGGTGTATCTCTCGGTGGATCATCTGAGCCAGCAGTCGGGCTCGGGCCAAATCTGGAAGAGCACTGACAGCGGTCAGAGTTATGCGCTGGTCAGAACCACGGGTCATCTGAGCGCGCAGGGGTGGTACGACAACGCGATCTGGGTGGACCCGACCAATTCCGATCGCGTCGTCGCTGCCGGCGTGAACGCGTATCGCAGCACCGATGGGTTTGCCACGAACCAGACCACGCTCTCGGGCATTCATACAGACTTCCACCTGTTCGTCAGCGACCCCGGCTACAACGGCACCACCAACAAACGCATTTACGTCGGCAACGACGGCGGCGTCTTCAAGAACGACGACATCACGACGGGCAGCACGTTTGTGTCGCTGAACAACAACCTGGGCATCACGCAGTTTTACGGCGCCGGTGGCAACACAACCAGCGGCAAGATCATCGGCGGCACCCAGGACAACAGCACCGTGATCTACTGGCCGGCCAACGGCGCAAACGCGTGGAGCACGCCCTTCGGGGGTGACGGCGGCTACTCGGCGGCCGACCCCAACGATGTCAACTACCTCTACGGCGAAGTGCAGTACGGCTACGTCCACCGCAACACCACCGGTGGCAGCAGCAGCTCACGGTACATTTTCGGCTATTCGAACACCCTGGGCACCTGCAAGGCCGCGCCGTATTGTCTGAGCGACGCGTGGAACAAGACCATCAATTTCATTCCGCCGCTGGTGCTTGATCCCAACAACGCCAATCGCATGCTGGTGGGCGGGCGTTCGTTGTGGCGCTCGAATGACGTCAAGGCGGCTGGGGACCAGACGACCGGCGAAGGCACGGGTCCCCAGTGGGCGGTCATCAAGCCCCCCACGACCGGCAACAGCAACATCAACACCATCGGCGTGGCCCCCGGCAATTCCGACATCGTCTGGGTCGGGCACAACAATGGCGACGTGTATGTGACCACCGACGGCACGGTGGCCAACCCGACATGGACCAAGGTGGACGGCAATGCAGTGGCGCTGCCCGGCCGGGCGGCGACGCGGGTGGTGGTGGACCCCGGCAACTCGAGCATCGCGTATGTGTCGTTCGGCGGGTTCAACTCGAACAGCGTGTGGAGGACGACAGACATCGGCGCGTCGTGGTCACAGGTCACCGGTAGCGGCGCCACGGCTCTGGTCACGGCGCCCGTGTACGCGCTCGCGATTCATCCGACCAACACCACGTGGATTTATGCCGGCACCGAAGTGGGGATCTTCGCGAGCACTGACAGCGGTGCCACATGGGCGGTGCCACACGACGGCCCCGCCAACGTCTCTGTGGATGAACTGTTCTGGATGGGCACGAACCTGGTGGCAGTCACGCACGGCCGCGGACTGTTTGTCGCCAGCACCGGCGGAGCGTTTGGAAAATTGAGTCCGGCGGACAACGCGACGGGGCAATCGACGAATCCAACGCTGAGTTGGACCGCCAGCGCCGGCGCCACGAGTTACGAGTATTGCTACGACACGATTAACAACGACGCGTGTGACGCGAGCTGGCTGCCGACAGGCACCAACACCAGCGTGGGTGTGGGTGGCCTGACCGCCGGGGCAACGTACTACTGGCAGGTGCGCGCCAACGGCGCCGGCACGACCTATGCGAATGGGAACGCCACGGCCTTCTGGAGCTTTGCGACGGTGCCGCCAGCGCCTCCCGGCGTGTTCGGCAAGACGAGTCCGGCCAACGGCGCAACGGGGCAACCGGTCAATCCCGTGCTGACGTGGAGCGTGAGCGCGGGCGCCACGAGTTACGAGTATTGCTACGACACGAGCAACGACAGCGCGTGTAATGCCACCTGGGTGTCCACTGGCACCAGCACCAGCACGAGCGTGGCGTTGAGTGGGCTGGCACCCGGCACCTCGCACTACTGGCACGTGCGCGCCATGAACGGCAATGGCACGACGTATGCCGACGGCAGTGCCGGCGCATTCAGGGTCTTCACCACGGCTGTGCCGACGATGCCCTTTGGGGTGGTGGATACACCCACGCAGAACGCGGCCGGTGTGCAGGGCGCCATTGGCGTGACCGGCTGGGCGCTTGATGACACGGGTGTGAACACGGTGCAGATTTATCGCAACTGCCTGGCGTTCGAACCGGGCAACTGCCAGACCATCCTGGGCAACAGCGTGGTGTACATCGGCAACGCCGCGTTCCTGGATGGCGCCCGTCCCGACGTGGCCGCCATGTTCCCGACCTATCCCAACAACACGCGTGCCGGCTGGGGCTATCTGATGCTCACGCCCGTGCTGCCGCATGTGCCGAACAGCCTGCCCTCCGGTGGACAGGGGCCACTGACGCTGTATGCGATTGCCACCGATGCGGTGGGCAATCAGACGCTGCTGGGACGGTCGTTCGACCCCAACAGTCCTGCCTTCGCCACACCCACGGCCATCACAATGGCCAACGACACGATTGCGAAGCCATTTGGGGCAATTGACACGCCGGGCCAGGGCGAGACGATCAGCGGCGTGTTCGCGAACTTTGGCTGGGCGATCACGCCCGACACCAACACGATCGCAGACGGCACCGACATCCTGATTCCCACCAACGGCAGCTCGATGACGGTGTATGTAGACGGCCTGGCCGTGTCGCTCGTGGCCTACAACCAGTGCCGGGGCACGGTGGGCAACCCTGTGCCGGCCGGCGTGTATTGCAATGACGATGTGTCGAATATTTTCGGCAACGCCACGCCGCAGGCGCCCTTGGCGCTGAGGACGAGCAATCCCACGCGGTTCCGGAATCTGGATGCGGCGCGCGCCCCCATCGGCGCGTACACCTTCAACACGGCGCTGCTCGCCGACGGCCTGCATACGATTGCCTGGAGCGTGACGGATTCGGCGGGCCGGAATGAAGGCATCGGGTCGCGCTTCTTCAACGTCCTCAATGGCGGGCCCGATGCGCACAAAGACGCGGCGCTGCGCGCGGCGCCGGCCAGAGTGGTGGGTTTCGCTGCGGTGCTCGACTGGCATGCACCGGCCAGCGACGGCGTGTGGAGCCGCACGGGCTTCAACCTCGCTACGCCATGGACCGCGATGCACGTGAACGAAGGCGGCACCTTTGTGGTGCGCCTGCCCGAACTGGGACGTCTTGAATTGTGGCTCGGCGCGCCGGTGGACGCCGGGTATCTGGTGGTGGGTGACACGTTGCGTCCGCTGCCCGTGGGCTCGTCAATTGTGGGCCCGCAATTCGGCTGGATGCCGCCGCCCGGCTACACGGGCGCGTACACCCTGGCGTTCATTCGCGGAGGCGAACGCATCACGGTGACGGTCAGAATCGGCGCCATGTAGCGCGGTCCTGGGGTCCTGGGGTCCTGGGGTCCTGGGGTCCTG
>Ga0163151_10000481_pt1 | contig 70166 bp, 47 predicted proteins | sample OliLakLV19MP5IB2_FD_145596 | JGI IMG/M metagenome (GOLD analysis project Ga0163151, IMG submission 145596) | Freshwater microbial mat bacterial communities from Lake Vanda, McMurdo Dry Valleys, Antarctica - Oligotrophic Lake LV.19.MP5.IB-2 | ecosystem: Environmental > Aquatic > Freshwater >... | reverse complement strand
CGTACGCCGGCCCGCTCACGACTCGATCTGGCAGGTCGATTGCCTGGCCTGTCTCGAAGTTGTCGGCCCACGGCCGATCGATTCCCACGCGGATGCGATCGATGAATCGCTGAATGAGTACGACGACGGCCGGCGTACGGGCTGCTGTCGATCCGGCCACGTCGAAATTGAGCACCAGGCACTGCACGCGACGGCCCCCTGGCAGCATGTGAGACCGCACCAACGCCAGCGGCCGCCCGCCTTTCCAGAGCAGCGGCTCATCGGCATTGGTGAGCCCAACATTGCCCGCGGGGCCCGACATGAGGCCGCCCCAGCCAAGATCGCGCGTGAGCGGATGATCCTCGGCCGCCACCCAGGCCGGGTCGAACGCCACAGGCGTCCGCTTGGGATCAGGTTCTTTCGAGACTTCCGTATCGCCAGCGGGCTGCTCGTCGAGCACCATGACCTGGATGGCATTGGTCGTGACCGTGGGATCGACTTGGCCCACGACAAGGTCGGCGGTGGCCGCGTCCGCGACGATCTCCACACCATCGGTGGCGCGCACCATCCGCGCAAGCAGTTCCGCAGTCGGCCCGCTCATCGCGATGGCCACCTTCACGATCCGCGGCACAGGCCGAACGAGCGGCATCGCGTCGTCGACTCCAAAACGGTCGCCCGAGAGCGCGAGCACAACCCGCTCGGCACCCTCCGGCCACGGCCCCTCGAGCGTGCGATTCTCTCCCGGCTCGAGGTGAATGGCTGCGGATGCCCCGATCGGCGCGGATGTCCCATCGTCGCTGACGACTCGCGCAGACACCGCTCGCTCCTGCGGAGCGTCACCATGATTGGTCACAAGCGCCCGCCACGCGATCCTGTCGCCGCCATGATCGACGTCGCCCCCTGAGAAGCCGACATTGTCAAAGGGCTCGCCGGCCGAAAGCACCGCCACGCCTCCAGGCACGGCCGTGGGTCGATCGGTCACGAGAATCACAACGCCTGCATCCCCCGGCACGATCGCCTCGGCAAGAGCGAGCGACGACGACGGATCATGGGTGCCGAGCGTGGGCCGCCACTCCGCAGCCGCGGCGAGCAGGCCCGCAAGATTTCTTCCGGCGTAACGCGGGGGCCGTCCGGGCCCGGTCTCGAGGAGATGCCAGTCGGTGCGGGATGCGAGGGCATCCCAGGCCAAAAGGCGCTGAGCCAGCATGTCCTGCGTGCTGCGACTGGCAGCCTCCATCGAGGCTGAGCTATCGAGCACCACCACCACCGTCTGGCGTGAGTCGCTCCGCACCCATCGCGGATCTGAAAAAAGCCACGCCAAGGCCATGACTGCCAGGAGCTGCATCCAGAAGGGAAGCGAGTTGCGAAATTTTTCCAGACGAATGCCGCCGCTTGGCATCGGCGCCGCCCGCTCGAGCAGGAAGAGCGTGCTCGCCCGTTCGCGCCGTGACCGCTCCTGGAGGAAATGGATCGCCACGAGCGCCGGCGCAGCCAAAAGCGCGAGGAGGCCCCACGGATTCGCCAAGAATAGTCCCGGGATCATGGATTGCCTCGGCTCCCCGAATCACATGTCGATCACACCGGCCGGCACCGCTTCGCCGCGGAAGGCCGTGAGTACATCACCGGCATCGCCCACACGAGCGAATCCGAGGCCTCGCCGCGCACATGCCTCCCGCCAGGCCGCGAAGTGCCGCCCGTACGCCTGACGATAGCGGTCAAGCATGCCTGGATCGACCCGCTGCCGCGATCGCGCTCCCCGTTCGGCGTCTTCAAACTCGATGTTGCCATCCCAGTCGGGCTCCCGCTCGCGTGCGGCAAAGGGAGCGAGCACGATGCCGCGGCTGCGCGACTCGCTTAGCCGCGCCGCCACGCGATCCGGTGGTGACTCATCAAGCAGGTCGCTCACGAGCACCCGCAGCGAACCGGCCCGCAGCGGCACACGGTCGAGCTGATCGGCCAGGGTTGCAGGCTCTGCGACGGCAGTTGCGGTGCCGCCGTGTGCCGAGGCGGCGACCGTCGCCGGCCAGCCATTGGCGAGCGCCCGCTCGACTGGCACCTCCTCGGGTACCTCGCCACTCGCGCGGCCGAGGACCGTGAGTTTCAGGTGACCTCCGAGCCGCAGGCCGCTCTCGAGGCAAAAGAAAAAAAGCTCCCAGACCCGCGTGGCCTTGGCGGGGCCGAGGAACATCGAGCCGCTCACGTCGTAGATGAGATCGATTCGGGGCGTGACCTCCTCGCGGTAGAGCTTCATCGTGTAGTGACCTGTCCGCGCGTAGGCCTGCCAATTCATGTGCCTGGGGTCGTCGCCGGGGACATACTGCCGGTGGTCCTGGAAGTCGATCGAGCTGCCACTGCCGCGGCCGAGCACGTTGCCCGCCGTGCCCGCCCACTGCCCGCTCCGCAGGGGCAGCCGCGCGGCAGCAGCCGCCGCCTTCGCCCGCGCGTGGATCTCGGTGAGATTCATTCCGTGAGCCCTCCGCCGACAAGCCGCTGTGTCTCCCGCATCTCCCGCCGCCAGGGCCTGCCGATCATGGCGATCACCACCGCGGTGATGAGAAATCCCGAAATGAAGAGCGTCTGCTGCCCGCCGGCGCTTGTGTCCCCCAACAGTCGCAACAGCCCCGCGAGTGGGAACGCCGCGACAATGCCCACTGAGCCAGAGCCCCATGAGCGCCATGAGCCCGGCAGATCCATGAGCACCGTTTCGATCAATAAGGGCACGAGACTGAGCACCTGCACTATCACATAAAATGTGCCTCTGGCCTCGAGCCTCGGAAAGAGGAGCAGCAGCGGCAACGGAAAGATGATCGCGGCAACGGAAAGCGTCACGAATGGGAGGACTGCCTGAAGCCTTCCTGCCGCTTCCGCCTGAACAAGAACCGCTCCAGCCATCAATCCGCCCACCAGGGCGACGAACACAAAGCCGGTGGCCCATCCGGGCGTGAAGACCGCCGCGGCAACGCGACCTGCGATCCCACCGCGAGCGAAGACGGTATGCATCCGACGGATTCGCACGGGGCGTTCGAGGAGGGCTTCTACGCCGATCACGAGCAGCGGGAGACCGAAGATGATGAGCGTAAACGCGAAGCTGGACTCAGAGCCACAAAGGCCCATCGCCGTGATGACTCCCGCGCAGACAAGCCCGATGAGCCGCTTTCGCAGGGCGTGATTCTCGGCCAGCGGCGCGATGCTCGCGGCCGCCGCTTCGAGGACCAGGGCGATGTAAAGAATCGGGATCAGCATCCACAACCAGCCACTGCTGCGCGAGAATATCGCGAATATCGCGATCATGGGAGAGCTCCTGACGCTCAGGGTCACCCAGGCCCAGGCCACCACGCCAACGATCCCCATGACGCCCGCCCGCTCGCGCTGGGGCCGTGTCGAGGCGTAGACGGCAATCGCCGCCATGAAGGCCGAACCGAGCAGCAGCCAACTGAACCGCATGAGGTCGCCGACGACGTTCACGCCACCAACAAAATACTGGAGCACGAGGTACGGAAGTGTCGCCACCGCCACCAGAATCGCCTGGGCGACGTTCGCCAGCCATTTGCCGACGACAATCCGTGTGGCGGAAAGCCTCGTCAGCCGCACGAGATCGAGGTTGTTGCCCACTCGCTCGGCTGCGATCGCCGTCATGCCGCGAAGCGGGATCACGAGGCCCACGGTGATCCCGAGGATCGCCCAGTAGAACCCGCCGATCCAGCGAGTCATGTTGGCATTGGCATGCTCAGACGCTGCGAGAAGTGTGATGACGGCGAGGATGAACAGCGCCAACTGTAAGATGAGAAACGTCCAGACAAATGCCCCCGACTGGATGCCCTGTCGGAGCTCGCGGACCAGCATCGGTTGCAGCCAGTCTGGAAAATCATCGCCTCGCCAGGGTCGATTGTCGGCCGTTGCGGTTTTCATGGCGGCTGCTGTTGTCATCGCGTCTGCCCCAGTCATGAGAGGGCCGTCCCGGTCGCGCGCTGCTCGCTATCAATCAGCCGCATGACCACACGGATCTCGCGGAGCCAGGGGTCAGCCACGGTCGCGAGGACGACAAGCGTCGTGCCGGCGGCCGCGATGATGAAAGTCAGCGCGTAGGCCTCGAGGTCAACCAAAAAGCCAAACTGCAGATAGGCGGGGAGTGCCGCCAGCGGAAACGGAAGCGTGATCACCCAACCGCCCCAGTCACGCCAGGATTGAGACGAGCCGGATGGGGCCATCGCGGCGAGGTAGACAAACACAAGAAAGCAGGCGATGTGGACGAGGGCGTAGACGCGAAGTCGTGGCCACTTCCGCGGAAGCCACACAAGTGCAGGCAGGGGATAGATCACCGCGGCGGCAATGAGGCAACCGACGGCCGAGGCAATCCAGAAACTGTTCCATCGTTCGCTGCCGCTCACGACCATCGCCGAAAACCATCCCAGCCATCCGGCCATGCAGAGGCCGGCCACGATCGCGACGAAGGGCACGGCCGTGGCCCATCCCGGTGTGAACACGCCCGCCGCGATCCGGCCCATGAAGCCCCATCGCCTGAACGGCCGATAGAGCGACGCGATCGGCATCGGCTTCTCGAGGAGCGACTCGATCGCGTAGCAGAGCACAAGCGGCGCCGTCACGAGGAACGTGGTCCCCGCCGCGACCTGCGACCCAAAGATCCCCACGATCGCCCACGTGGCCGCGAGGCCCACGGCCAGGAGCCGCTTGCGGGCCGCGTGGTTTTCAGCCGGCGGGGCGATCCGTGCGCTGGCGTACTCGAGGAAGGCCACGGTATAGACGATGATCCCAGCCACGATCCAAAGCCGCTCGACACCGCTGAGGCTTGTGAAACTGAGCCGGCCGTACATCACTTCCGACATGAGCTCAGCCGCCGGCACGAACCCAACCACTACCGCCACCAAGCCGGTGGCAATCCGCATCCACAGGGGCAGCGTCGAAAGCGCGATTGCCGCGGCGGCCACCGCCAACGAGGCCACGGCGAGCCAGCCAAAGGCCTCGAGATCGGCGACGACGTTCACACCGCCGAGGAAATACCGGAGCACGAGATAGGGCAACAGCGCCGCCGTGACGAGCAGCCCCTGCCCTGCGATTGCCAGCCACTTGCCGACGATGATCCGCGTGGCCGAAAGCCGGGAGAGCCGGACGAGGTCGAGGTTGTTGCCCACCCGTTCGCCGCTCACGGCCGTGAGCCCACGCAGCGGCACCACAACGACGATCGCCGCGGCAATCACCAGCCAGAAGAAGGCGGAAAAGTCGCGGGCATAGGAGCCTTCCATGGAACCGCCGAACGTGCCCACGGCCCAGGTCATGAGCGCGAACATGGCCCCCTGAATCCCGATGAATGTCCAGGCGAAGACGCCCGACTGCACCCCCTGACGCGACTCACGCACGAGCATCGGCGGCAGCCACGCCGGAAAATCGTCGCCCCGCCAGGCCCATGGTTGAGTGACCGCGACACGACCAACAGGGGCGACGCGAACAGCCGATCTCCACAGGCTGCTCTCACGCTCATCGCCGCGGATGAGCCTGCCGACGGCGGCGAATTCCCGAAGCCAGGACCGCGCGACCGCCATCAGTACGACGCCGATCACGATCAGGCCGGCAACGGTAGAGGCGAGCGCCGCGGCCTCCAGGGCCGATGTCGTCATGGTCCGCCCCATCGCGAGCAGGCAGCACGCTGCGCCGAGTGGAAATGGAAGTGTCACCATGCGGCCCGTCTCGTATTCCGCCCACGGCTCGTGAAAGGGCTTGAACCCATTCGCGAAGACGAACGTCATGAAACAGATGAGTTGCAAGAGGAAGTACACAAGGAGCGGGTTTCGCAACGGCGCGAGCCGCGACGTCACTGGCAGCGGAAACACGATCGCTGCCAGCAGCAGCGTCGCAAATGCCAGCGGCACACTCTGCTCACTCTGCGGGGCAAACCGCTCGAAGGCGCCGACCAATCCCGCGCCGCACGCGCCAGCCACGAGCGCGAGAAACACGAGGCCCGATGCCCAGCCGGGCGTGAATACAGCGGCCGCGACGCGACCGGCTATCCCTGCTCTCCGAAACGGCAGGAACACCGTCCGGACACGGCTCGGCCGATCGAGCATCGCGCCCACGGCGTAGCAAAAGAGCAGCGGTCCCGTTGCGAGAAACGTGGGCAGTGCTGCCGGCAAGGGGGCAAGCCATCCCACGATCGGCCACGCTGCCGCGAGGATCAGCGCGAAGATCCGCTTGCGGGCCGCATGGTTCTCTGCCGGCGGTGCAATTCTCGCCGCCGCAAACTCGAGCAGGGCGAATGTGTAGATGGCCAGGATCGCAACGATCCACCCCTGCCCGGGTGACCATGCCCACCACCGGGCCATCATCCCCGAGCGGCTCTCCATGATGATGCCGACAAACCCGATGTACGCCGCTGGGACGGCCGCGACGATGATCCCGATCCGAATACCGAGGTGGAGCGTCGACAGCGCCACGGCCGCCGCCGCAACAACCGCTCCGGCAGCCAGGATCCAGCCGAGTCCTCGCAGTTCAGTGAGCACATCGACACCGCCGAAGAAGTAGCGAAGCGTGCAATACGGCAGCAGCGTGACGGCCACGACCGCCGACTGCGCGACAAGCGCGGTCCATTTGCCGAGCACGATCCGCGTGGCCGAGAGCCGCGTGAGGGCCAGCAGATCGAGGCCATTGCCGACCCGTTCACCACTCACCGCTCCGAGACCGCGTAGCGGCACGATCACCGACACAGCCACAACAGCAGCGAACCAAAAAAGCCAGGTCCACGCGTCGAACCCGCCAGACCCTGAGAGCACCTGGATCGAAAAGAGCAAAGAGAGCACGACCTGGAAAACTAGGAACGTCCAGAAGAAGACGCCCGACTGCACCCCCTGCCGCAGCTCCTTGACGAGCATCGGCGAGATCCACGCTGGAAAATCGTCGCCGGGCCAGCCCTTGGCCAGAGCCCTGGTTCGCGAGTAGGCGATCGTCGCCATGTTCATGTGCCTGCCGCCTGCCCAGAACTAGCGACGCTCTTTCACCATGTCTACAAACGCCTCCTCGAGCCGTCGCTGCTCGCGGCGGAACTCGATCACAGGGATGCCTGCGGCCACTATCCTCCGCAGGCCGTCGGCTAGGAGCGCCGGATCGCCTGAGTCACAGACGAGTCGCGCCCCGTCTCGCCGCTCCTCGAGCACGCTCCATCCCTGATTCGTCTCGGCCCACTCCACGAGCGGTCGAGGGTCGCCCGCGACGTTCACAGAGACGATCACCGTGGCGGCCTCGCCGCTTCCAGGCACGCCATGCCTGAGCGATTCGGCGTCGCCGTGAAATACGAGACGGCCGCCGTCGATGAAGAGGAGCGAATCGCACATCTCGCCCAGCTCACTCAGGATGTGGCTCGAGATGAAGAGCGTCTTGCCGCGGGCGGCCAGGAGCCGCACGAGGTTTTTGAACTCGAGCCTGGCCTTCGGATCGAGCCCTGCGGCGGGCTCGTCCAGGATCATGAACTCGGGGTCGGGAATGAGCATCCGCCCGAAGCAGAGCCGCTGCCCCATGCCCTTGCTGAGCTTCGCCATCTGCCGGTCGGCGAGCGGCGTGAGGTCGGCGAAGTCCATGACCTCTTCGACCCGTTCCCGCCTTTGCGATCGCGTGAAGCCGTAGGAGCGAGCGAAGAAGTCGAGGTACTCAAAGACGGTCATGTTGGGGTAGGTGCCGAAGGCGTCGGGCATCCAGCCGACAAGCCTGCGGACCCGCGCCGGCTCTTCGACGACGTCGAGCCCATCGACAACGATCCGGCCCGACGTCGGCTCGTCGAGTGTCGCCATGATCCGCATCGTCGTTGTCTTGCCGGCCCCGTTGGCGCCGATGAAGCCGACCACCGCGCCACGGCGGATTGCGAACGAGAGATCCTGCACTGCATGCACCGCGTCGAACACACGGTTGAGGCCGAGAACCTCGACAAGCGGAGTAGCGGTGTCGGCGGCCGGAGCAACAGCGGTCATGGCTTGCTCCTTGTGAACGGGCCGGCAAAATCTGCCCGCTCGTCCACCCAGCGGATCGATCCCAACGTCCGCACGGCGAGCTTGGATGCGTCCTTGCTGGTCGCGTAGGCATAGCCACGCACCTTCCTGACGCGGGTAAGCGCCTGAGCACGGACCGGCCCAGCATCGACCACGAGCGACTCAAACCAGCGGGCATAGGCGTCGGCATCGCTTGCCACGAGTTGCTTCTTTTCGCCGGTGCCCACGTCGGCAGCGGTCCAGTAGCGGCCCTCCTCGTCGATGACAAACACCCGCTCGAGTGGCACCTCGATGCTCGAAATCACCGCCGGTGGCGCGGCTTCGGACCCACCCACGACCTCGATCCGGGCCCGCGAGGGCCGCACGGCTGTGGCGATAAACGCCTGATCGGATCGGCTTCGGAACCAATCCCCTTGCCGCATCCTGCCATCCACCTCGCTGAGCTGCGCGTTTTGATCGCTCCGGCCGATGGGCTGGAGCCACGCCGGCTCCTCGATTGGAAACGACGACCCGAGGAGGACGCCCGTCCGGCTGAACTGCTCCTGGATGATCGCCACCGCGTTGTGTTCGGGCACCAGCAGCGCGAGCACGCGGCGGGCCCCGGCTCCGCCGACACCATCCCGCAGGAACATGAGCGCGAGCAGAAACGCGGTGGCCGCAAGCGAGATGAGCGGCGTCGTCCAGAACATGCGTGACCGCCTTCCCGCACCAGCAAGGACCATCACGTTGAGCGGCCCCGCGATGATCCCGAAGAGCGTCAGGAACCCGAGGATCCAGCCAACCGGCAGCGTCCGCGAGCCGAATACCTCGACGAGCCGGCCAAACCCACGATCCCAGCTTCCGCCGTCGCCCGCGTAGTCCCGGCTGGACGAGGACGCCGGCTGATAGCTCGCAAGAAGGCTCGCGAACGTCTCGCGACCGTTCGCCTGAAACGGCCCCCAGCCCTTGGCATCGAGGCCCGTGCCTTGAGAGCGTATGACCACGACTTCCCCGGCACCGATCCGCCGGCGGCCATCCGGTCCAGCGGCGGGCAGTCCCATGCCATCGAGCCGCTCGGCCGCGGCGTCGGCCACAATCACGGCGGCCTGCCCACCGGTTGCGACCCAGTCGAGCATGGCCTTGCGGCGTCCGCCGGCGAGCGCCCGCCATTCCCCTTCCGAGAGCATGACATTGCGGAAGACAGACCATCCCCGCCAATCCTCCGGTGCTTGCGCCATGTCGAGCGGATTGCCCGAGCGCTGCAGATCTTCAAATGGGTAGCCCTGAATGGCCTGCACTTCTGTGGAGACCCCCGCTCGCAGCAGCGCGGGGCTCGCGGCGCCGCCATGCCCCTGTTCCTCCGTGCGGCAGTCGAGGTAGATCGACCCTTGAACGCCATGCCCGGAGATCTGTAACTGATGGTGGCCACCCCACCGATCAGCCATGCCGACGAAAAGCGTCGTCTTGCCCGTCGCCCCTGCGGGCACGGCGATCCTCGCCGAGGGCGCCACACCCGTCCATCGGCCAAACCGGTCATCCGTCGCGACCGTCCAGACGCGATCAACGCCGCTGGCATTGCTGATCGTGACGGTGACGGGAATCAGGCCGACATCACGCCCCGTCGGCCGCGAGTTGAGGCCCGCCCAGCCCTCGGCCTCGATCGTGATCCCGCTGCCGGGGTCCGTGGAAACTGTTTCCACCTCGGCACGCCCGACGGCCGCGAACGAGATTCCCGCGACAACGACACACGCGACAAGGCGATCCATCTCACACCTTGGCGGCCGCGAGGCTCGATGGCAGGGGTTTGTCTTGGGCCGGCACCTTCTCGAGCAGCCTCACCACGAGGGCATCGGTCGTGAGCCCTTCGAGTTTCGCGCCGTAGTCGAGGATCACCCGGTGGCGGAGGACCGGCGCCGCGACGGCCCGCACATCCTCATAGGCCGCGTTGATCCGCCGATCACAGAGGGCCCTGGCCTTGGCCGCGGAAGCAAGCGCGATGGCAGCGCGGGGCGAGGCGCCAAACTTCACGCCGCCCGCGTGTGGTTCGCCGGGGTAGGTGGCCTGCACGAGCCGGGCGATGTAGTTGGCCACGGTGGGGGGCATGTAGACGCGGCGGACCTGGTCGAGCAGCTTGTCGAGCGCCCCGGCGTCCATCACCGCCGACACCTGCGGCTCCACGCCGATCTCCCGGTTGAGCACGATCTTCTCGAGGGTCGCCACGTCGTTGCTCTTCACGTCGAGCTTGAAGAGGAACCGGTCGAGCTGCGCCTCGGGGAGCGGATAGGTGCCCTCGAGCTCGATCGGATTTTGCGTCGCGAGCACAAAGAACGGCGAGGGCAGCGGATGGGTCTGGCCCATCACCGTCACCCGCCGCTCCTGCATCGCCTCGAGCATCGCCGACTGCGTCTTGGGGCTCGCGCGGTTGATCTCGTCGGCCAGAAGGATGTTGGCAAAGACGGGCCCAGGCTGGAACACAAACTTCCGCCGACCGTCTGCCTCTTCGAGCACGGGGTTGCCGGTGATGTCGCCCGGCAAGAGGTCGGGCGTGAACTGCACCCGCTTGCTCGACAGGGCCAGCGCCTTCGAGAGCCCCTTCACAAGCTCGGTCTTCCCGAGGCCGGGCAGGCCTTCGAGCAGAATGTGGCCGCTGGCGAGCAGGCCGACGATCACCATCGCGATCAATTCGTCTTGGCCAAAGAGCACTTTCTGGAGTGCCTTCCTGAGACTGTCGATCGTGTCGGCGGCAAACCCCGCCTGCTGTTCAGAAAGCGGCTGCATGCCGGAGGGGTCAGACATCGGAATGCAGCAATCGTGAGGGTGATGAAGGAATGCGACCAAGACCGCCGCGGGAGTCTACCAGCCGGTAAGGGGCCTACCAACGAACCCAGCATCTCTACCGCCTGCCACCTACGGCGACTCCGATGGTACGAATGGCCGTTCGGGAACGGGCATCCGGACGACGAGGTCGCATGCGTCGTAGGACACATCCTGTTTTTCTGCTTGCCACTCACCGTTGACGATGTCCCCGTCCTCATCGGTGCCACCATCGTAGACACCGTTCTCGCCAACGCTCGCCAGGAGATAGCCGCTTCCTCTCCGCTCATAGATGAATGGCTTGTCGGAGAACGGATCGGTCGGCACGGCGGAAAGATACTGCGGCACGAGGTCATCGAGACGCTCAGGGTAGACCGCAGGAGCGTCTCCAGCATGATCCGCCCGCCACGCCGCGAGTGCCACCGTCGTGCGACTCAAGTCGAAGAGTGCCCGTCGCCGAGTCACTGTGCTGAGGATCGACACCCATGACGGGATGATCCTCGCACGCAGCCGCGCGGCCACGATCCCGCTTCGCCGCCCGCAACTCAGGAGCCCCATGGCGAGTTGAGACCCCTGAATCGATACCATGAATTCGCTCTCGGCATCATTGGCGATCTGACGCATTCTGACCCTTCGATCCGCATAGGTCGGGAGCTCCCAGGCGGCGTGAATCCTGTCAAAGTCGTCGTTCATCTCCTTCAACACGCGGTTCCAGTCGAGGCTCACGCGAAGCAGCATCCCAAGGGAGGGAGAGCCCCAACCCTCGACGAGGATCGAACGCCCCGCGCGTCCACCAGCCGCCCCTCGTGCGACGAAGACCAGCGTGTCGATTACCTCGAGCCGCTGCGTCATGACTGCATTGGAGGCCGCCGAAGGCGTTCCGAGCCCATCCAGGTCATGAATGATTTCGGTAAGGAGGTCCCTGGGAAGGTCGGACTGAGCGAGCAGATGCTCCGTGAGTGTGTCGGAAGCCGTAGCTTCGATCCTAACCGTCATGAGCTCGGTGATGAGCGTCGTTGGGCCTCGCTTCGCATCCCCAACCAGCCGAGCGAACCGGTAGATCGCGTGAATATCCCGCCATGCGTCGGCATATCGCCGCTCGCCGATGTGCCACATGGCCCGGCACGTCAGAATCGTGCTCGCGTGCCGCGATTCGACATCCACAAACGTCCATGATCCGAACATGCTTTCTGCGGCGCGAAACATCGATGGCTCCGGAAGCCAATATCGGGGCCGCTTTGAAGCCGTCACCAGTTGAGTAATCGTTGCTTCGTTCTTCACGAGCCATGCTTCGAGCTCGGGAAGATCCGCCCCTGTCCACGGTCGCTCTCCAGCAGCGAAGTACATCTCATGGGTAACCTTGGAAGCAGCGTCGTCATCCGGGGCGCGGAGCCGGTCCGCCGGTGGCTCATTCGGAATCCCGAGGGCGGCGCAGACTTTCGGCAAGTCGGCATCATCGATCCCAAGCGGCCAGCACACCTGGAGCAGCGCGGCCGCTGCGTTCTCCTCCGGCGGCGGTGCGGGGCCGGCCATCGCGAGCAGCGCCGCGCGGTAGTCAGGCAAGCCGTCGGCGGCGAGCGGCTCGGTGAGGTAGGTCGTCTCCCGCGAGACTCGGATCGCCGCCTCGGGGCCAAAGAGTCCCCACAGCAGAAAAACGACGGTTCCAACGATGACGCCTGCCGTGATCCATCGGATGTCGCACCACCAGCGCCGCGACCGGTGGTCGCCTACGGGCACCGTCGATTGGTGTCCCGCGTCGTTGCTCATGGTGTCACGTCCTCAAGCTTAGGTGTGGTGCGCTCAGTAGTGATAACGAAGTTGAGCGATCAGGAGCGAGTCACCATCGACCATGTAGACCATGCGGTGCTCGTCATTCATTCGGCGGGACCAGTATCCAGCGATCGCGTGCTTCAATGCTTCAGGCTTGCCGGTTCCTTGAAACGGGGTCTGTGTGGTTTCTTTGATCAGGGCGTTGATGCGGGCGAGTAATTTCTTGTCGGTTTCCTGCCAGCGGAGGTAGTCCTCCCACGCGTGCTCCGCAAAGATTAGCTTCATTCCGCGAGTCTCCGCTCCTTCCCGTGGCCGCCATCGAGGCTGGCAATGGCTTCGAGGAGTCGCTTGGCATTTTTGGGGCCGCGGAGCAGGTACGCCGTTTCCTCGAGGGCCTTGAAGTCCTCGAGCGACATCATCACCACGGATTGCTGACCGTTGCGGGTAATGATCAGCGGTTCGTGGTCATCGCACACCCGATTCATGGTGTGAGCCAGGTTGGCGCGAGCGGTGGTGTAGGTAATGGCGTCCATCAGCGCAGCCTCCAGTATGTACGCGATACTGTACATACTGGGCGCGGGTCTGTCCAGCGCATTCTCCCTGTCGTTCGCACCCAGATGCACACGGCAATGCTCGCCTTGTCTCTCTTTCCGTTCTGATCAGTCCTCCCACTGTTGCGGATGTGCGGCTGCCCGGCCTATTCTTCGGTGGGAAGCCGTCACCTCAAGAGAGTCCCCCAAGAAAGCGATGCTCCGTTGACCACCGTGACACTTCAGATGCCCGACGAAGTGCTCGCCGTACTCCGTGAAGAGCCGGTTCGTTTCGGCGCCGAGCTGCGGTTGGCCGCAGCGATGAATTGGTATCGAAGGGGCACCGTGTCGCAGGAAGTGGCCGCTCAGGTAGCGGGACTCGATCGTACAGACTTCCTCCTCGCGCTGGCCCGGCACGGCGAGGATGTGTTCAAGGTCGATCTCGCGGATCTCCGGCGGGAGATCGGCGATGACTGACGGCTGCGTGGTGAACGCGTCGCCGCTGATTTTTCTGGCACGCGGCGGCCACCTCGACCTCCTGCGAATCATGGGGAGTCCCCTGCTCATACCACGCCCGGTGGCCGATGAGATAGCGCATCGTGGCGACAGTGATCCAACTGTAAGGGCACTCGCCAACAACGTATGGCTTACGGTGGTAGAATCAACAAAAGTGCCTGAACACGTGGCCGGATGGGCACTCGGGCCGGGAGAGACGAGTGTCATTGCCGTAGCGATTGAAAACCCGGGGCTGGTGGCCGTCATTGACGACTTGGCCGGCCGAAAATGTGCTTCTGCCTCGGGCGTGCCCGTCATCGGCACGCTCGGAATCGTGCTCCGCGCTCGAAGACAAGGATTGATCGCCGCCGCTCGCCCCGTCCTCGAAGACCTCGTCGGCGGCGGGATGTACCTCGGCCGCGACGTTCTCGACAGAAGCCTAGCGCTCGTTGGCGAATGAGCGGCTGTGTCGCCCAGAGAATGAGCCACGCCCGCGGTGATTCATCCCGCAGGGGATCGGCCGGCGGTTCACTTGGAATCCCGAGCGCGGCGCAGCACATTCGGCAAGTCGGCTTCATCAATCCGCATCGGCCAGCACACCTGGAGCAGCGCGGCCGCTGCGTTCTCCTCCGGCGGCGGTGCGGGGCCAGCCATCGCGAGCAGCGCCGCGCGGTAGTCGCGGCAAGCCGTCGGCGGCGAGCGGCTCGGTGAGGTAGGTCGTCTCCCGCGAGACTCGGATCGCCGCCTCGGGGCCAAAGAGTCCCCACAGCAGAAAAACGATCGTCGCGGCGATGACGCCCGAAGCGATCCACCTCGGATCTTGCCACCACCGCAGCCGCGGGCTCTTCACAGCCGTCGTGTCGTGGCCGTTGTCGCCCATCGTGTCACTCAAAGAACCGGCGGACAACGGCCTGCTCGGCCGGTAGGAGCGCATCGACGGCGACGGCCGTGCCACCGTCACCCTCCTTGGCCATCCCGCCAGCCTTGGGCCCGGTGTACGCCGTCTCGTCAATCTCATGCTCCCCGTCGATCACCGCCAGAAGCTCGTCGGGGGCCGCCCGCTCCGGGTCGAGTGGCTGCGTGACCTTCTCCTTCCGCGTGGTCTTCAGATCATGCTCCTCGCCGAGCGTGAGCTCTGCGTCGCCCCGGCCGCGGTCAATGCCCCCCGCTGCCGGCACGCCTGCCATCGGGATGCCATCCAGGTTGAGCTCAGGCGACTCCGCAAGCGCCCGCTTCAAGAGATCCCTGTTCTCAGCGAGCTTCTCGCAGAGGCCACGGCACTCCGCGGGCGAGAGATCACCGAGGTCGCGGCCCTGAAAATCACGCAGCAGCTCCGCCAGATCCGCGGGCGGCTGGAAGCCTCCCAGCTCAAGCGCGAGGGCCGCGAGCTTCAGGTCTTTGGCGAGCTGCTCGCGGAGCTCATGGGGCACCGCGTCGGTCATCTCTCGAAGCTTCGCCGCAGCCGCTTCAGCCTTCGTGAGGTTCTCAACAAGCTGGCGCAGGTCGGCGGCCGTCTGCTCCTTGATCGTGCCAGCCGCCTCGAGGCTCGCATGCTCATACCACGCCTCGGTCGGCCTTTCCATCAGTTCAGCGATGCGATCACGAACCCGTTCGACCGACCGCTCGTCCACAGCCTCCTCACGGCGGAGGGCATCCATCCATTGCTCGACGACGCGGGCGTCTGGCGGCTTCTCGATGAGGAATGGTTTCGCGGCTGCTGGATCAGCGATCGGAACCCGCGCCGCAAGCACCACCAGCGCGGCGATGACGGTCGCCCAGCCGAGCGGGCGCTCCCATCGCCACCGCACCGGCCACGCCAGCGACTCTGTCGACGGCCGGTCTGGCCACGATCCCACGCCGGCGCTCGCCGCTGTGAGCCGCGCCTTGAGGCCAAGCGACTCCTCCAGTCGCACGCGGGCCGAGGCCACGGTTTCAAACCGACCACGGCCTTGCCACCAGGCAACCACCGCGGCTACGGTGAGCGCCCCCGCGATTCCCGTGGCGACCAGACCAGGGTGCCCGCCGCGCCAGCGTGCCACCAGCATCGCGACCATTCCGATCAGGCCGATGGCCACGGCCATGGGCATCCACGAGGCCAGCCACCAGCCAAGATTGATCTCGCGGGCCAGCCGCATCGTGGCCAACTGCCAGAACCGCCCCTTGGTCGCGGCAATCTCGCGGTCGATGCTGTCTTGACGTCCAGCGAAATCAAAGCGATCGGAGCCGCTGGGCATCACATGCCCTCCAGATGACATGGCCGCACGGGTGGTCGGCCAGGCTTTATGATAGCCCTATCATAGTGACGGTGCCGCCCCGGCAACCGGCACGATGCCACGACCAAATTCCACGAGCCACATGCCCCTCTCTGGTTCCCAGTCACCGCTCAGCGTTCCCGCCCGGCCGCTTGCCGCCTGGCTCGCCGGGCGGATCGACTGGCCGCGGTACGCCGCGCTCGCCGAACGCCTCGCTGGCGAGACCACGTCGGGCGGCCGCAATCCCACGCTCATCGTGTTTGAGCTGGAACCCTGCATCACGATCGGAAGGCTCGGCTCGCGGGTCGACATCGCCCTCGGTGACGACGAGCTCGCCTCACGGCAGCTTCCCCTGCGGTTCACCGGTCGCGGCGGCGGCGCGGTCCTCCACGGCCCGGGCCAGGTCTGCGTGTCGCTCTTCGCGTCGATGGCCGACCTCGGCCTCGGCGAGCATGACGTCGGCGAGTACCTCGAGCGATTCGAGCGCGGCCTCGCCGCGGTCTTACGCACGCTCAAGGCCGGACCGATCCGCCATCCGGGCACGCCGGGCATTTTTGGGCGGACGGGACTCTTGGCTGCGGTCGGCGTTGCCGTGCGCCGCGGTGGCGTTGCCCACGGGGCGTTTGTGAATGTCTCGCCCGCGCTCGAGCTCTTCCATCGCGTGACGAGCCTGCGGGTCCCAACGGCAGCTGGCGGAATCGCGCCGGTCACGATGGGCTCTGTCGAAGCCGACATCCAGCGACGGGTTCGTCTTCAGGATGCCCGCACCGCCCTCGTCGAAGCAATCGCCGATGCCTTTAGGTTTGATGCACCGCATATCCATGCAGGGTTTCCGATTGCCCCTGCGGCCCTTCGCCCTCGCCCCACGGAGCCCATGAGCCGTGTCGGATAATCCCTCGATCGTCGCGCTCCCGGTCATCTCGCTCGACGCCCCCGCGGCGCCGCCGACTCCGTCGCGGCGCCTCCCTCCGTGGCTGCGGCAGAACCTCGCCCCGGGCGGCGGCCTCGGTGAAACCGCATCGCTCATCGCCGAGCTTGGCCTCGAAACTGTCTGCTCGTCGGCCAAGTGCCCCAACCGGCTCGAGTGCTGGTCGCAGCGAACGGCCACGTTCATGATCCTCGGCAATGTCTGCACGAGGCCGTGTGGTTTTTGCTCGGTTCCCCGCGGCAAGACCGAGGAGCTCGAGGGCGACGAGCCTGAGCGGGTGGCCGAGGCGGCGCGGCGGCTGGGCCTGGCCTATGTCGTGATCACGAGCGTCACCCGCGACGATCTCCCCGACGGTGGCGCCGAGCATTTTCGACTCACCGTGGAAGCAGTGCGTGCGGCAACCGGTGCGACGATTGAAGTGCTCGTGCCTGACTTCATCGGCAAGGAGGGCGCCCTCGAACGGCTCATGGAATCCCGCCCCGAAGTCTTCAATCACAACACCGAAACAGTGCCGCGGCTCTATCGCACCGTCCGCGGTCGCAAGAGCGTCTACCCCTGGACTCTCGAGCTTTTGGCGCGGGCCAAGCGGATCATGCCTGATGTCAAAACCAAAAGCGGCCTCATGCTCGGCCTCGGCGAAACCCGCGAGGAGCTGCTCGACGTCTTCGCCGATCTCCTCGACCACGGCGTCGACTACCTCACGCTCGGGCAGTACCTCCAGCCGACACTCGAGTCGCTCCCGGTCGACCGCTACGTACCGCCGGAGGAGTTCGATGACCTGGGCCATCTTGCCCGATCGCTTGGCTTCCGCAAGGTGGCCAGTGGACCGCTTGTGCGCTCGAGCTACCATGCCCGCGACATGGCCGAAGACGGCATTCCGACCGGCTCATCGCCCCCCTGAAGGCCCGACAACCCCGTGGCTGGAGCGCAAAAGGGAGCACCAGCGAGCCTCGTCATACTGCCGCGTTATGAGGTGTCGCCTTCCTCGAGGCCGTGCTCGAGGAGCTTCTTGCGGAGCGTATTGCGATTGATGCCGAGACGCGCCGCCGCCTTGAGCTGGACGCCGCCGCAGGCCGCGAGCATCTGGGCGATGAGCTCCCGCTCCACGCGGCTGACCACACGGTCGAAGAGGGTGTCGTCGCCGGGTGGGGCCGTCGCCAGCCCCTGTTCCACGAGATCGCGGGCAAGGCTGTCGAGGTCGCCACCGCGGCCTGGCACCGAGGCCGCAGATCTTCCGCCACGGATCGACGTCGGCAGGAGGCCGAGCGTCAGCTCGTCGCCGGGCGCCATCACGATACACCGCTCGACCACGTTTTGAAGCTCGCGAACATTCCCCGGCCAGTGGTAGCGAACGAGTGCGTCGAGGGCTTCCTTCTGGATGTGAACGACGTAGCGATCGTTCTGCTCGTTGTAGAACTCGAGGAAGTGGGTCACGAGGAGCGGGATGTCATCCCGTCTCGACCGCAGCGGCGGCAACAGGATCGGGATGACGTTGAGCCGGTAATAGAGGTCTTCACGAAACGACTCCTTGGCCACCTCATCAAGGAGATCACGATTGCTCGCCGCGATCACGCGGGTGTCGACCCGGATCGTCTCGGTGTCGCCCACTCGCTCAAACTCCCGCTCCTGGAGCACCCGCAAGAGCTTCACCTGGAGGTGGTGCGTGGTGGAGTTGATCTCGTCGAGGAAAATCGTGCCGGTGTGGGCCGCCTCGAATCGGCCCGTGCGATTCGCGACGGCGCCAGTGAACGCGCCGCGGACATGGCCAAACAGCTCGCTCTCGAGAAGGCTCTCGGAAAGGGCCCCGCAGTTGACCCGCACAAACGGCCCGCTACCCCGCGGCGAGAGCTCGTGGATCGCCTTGGCGATGAGCTCCTTGCCGGTGCCCGTCTCGCCGAGCAGGAGGACCGAGGCATTCGACGCCGCCACCAGGCGGGTGGTGGCATAGACCTCGAGCATCGCTGCGCTGGCCCCAATCAGGCCGGCAATCGGAGCGGCCGAGATGGGCTCACTGGCGTGGCCGCTGGGGCGGAGCATTCGATGGACGAACCCGGGACGTGGTGCCCGCCGCCTCGAGTACATCCAGGATGCTACCGGCCGCACCGCGGGTCGTGTCGTCGGCGGCCTCATTGTACCTTGCGTAGGCGGTGAGGAGCTCCCGGCTGTCGAGGAGGATCCCAAAGCGGTCCACGCTCGTCTCAAACGCGGAACGGGCCACGAGCCGCAGCGATTCCGGTAGGTCACTGCGGCGGGCCTCCTGCTCGAGGGCTTCTTGGGCCTCGGGCATGGGAAGCGACGCCAGGAGCGACGCGGCGGGGGCATAGAGCTCCTCGTGGAGAAGCGCCAGGGTGGCTGTCGCGAGGACAGGCGAGGCGTCTTGCCCACGGCGGGAGACCCGCCCAAGCAGGGAGAAAGCCTCTCGGGCACGGGCCAGTCGCGCGGCCGCTGCGGCATTCCGCGATGCCGGATCGACCGCCGCCGGGCCCGCTGTCTGCGCGAGCAGATCGGGGAATCGCGGTGGCCCGTTGGGCTTGTCGGTCTCAGGATCAAGGCTCGGCAGGAAGAGACTGTCGAGGCGGTCGATGATACCAACGCCGTCGAAGTCGCAGAAGGAGAGGAGGAGCCGCGTCAGGTATTTGCCCCGCGCGTCATCGTCGAGCGGATCGACCACAACGAGGACCGGAGGGATGTCACCCACCGCTGGCAGCTTCACAAACTGCACCGTCTCGATGGCCGTCGGTTGCGAGATCCGCGCCGCCACGAACACAAGCACCGTGTCGGCGCTCGACCGCGCGGCGAACACAGCCTCGCGACCGGTCGATACGCGCACCGGGTCGTAGCCAAAGCGAGACACGCCAGCAGCCAGCGCATGGACCACCTCGGCATCGGGGTGGGCGACGACGACACGATCCACGCCCGTACTGGTAGCCGCATGCAGAAGCACTTCAACCGCGCGGCTCGAGCCCCGGTAGGGTGGCATGCCGGCGGCGAGCACGAGCGCCCGGGCCGCTGCGAACTGGAGCGCCGCGTCAGGCACATCGAGTGATCGCACGAGCACATCGCGGACAGCCGGTGGCAGCGTGCCGGCTGCACCCGCCTTGGCCGTCACGGTTTTTCCATCGGGCGCGAGCGTCGTCGCTACGGCACGAGCCGCAAGCCACATGCCCCGCTCAACTGCCTGCTCAAACACCCGCCCCGCCGTGTCAATCGAGTAGCCATCTGGACCTGTGAGCGCCTGGCGGATCGCGGCAGCGGGCACCCGATCAAGCACGGTGACAGGATCACCCGCCGTCGCCAGGAGCGTTTCGAGGCCCGCCAAGAGCACGAGATCAACCGTCGCTTCATCCCGCACGTCGAGCGCCTGAAGGTCGCGGCCGAGGTGCATCGCCTCGCGGGCCCTGGCGACCTGCGGCGGCACCGAAACAGCTTCGAATACCCGCGCCTGAGGATTCCAGAACCGTCGATCGACCGTTCCCGTGACACTCCCTCCGAAGGCTGCTTTGGCATTCGCAGGGTCTTTGATCGGCTCAAGCAAAAGATGATCGACATGGGGCAGCCCAGCCGGCGAGAGGAGCCGATCGAGCCGTGCTGCCAGGCGGGCTGCGGCCTCGCGGGGCGTCGGCGGCACGCTTGCGGTGTCGCTGTCACGGGCCGCGGCGCGGCTTCGCAAGACGCGAAGGGCGGCGTCCCGAGTCGGCGGAGGCGTTTGCGGCACGAGCGCGGGCGCCGCAAGGAAGGCTTCGATGTCGTCAGACCCGCTTGCGTCGAGGGCTTCGATCACGCCCGCCCAATCAGCGGGATCACCGATGGCGAGCCAGTCAAGCAGCGGCTGTCGGGCCGACTCGCCCAGCCGCGCGACGATCCCTCGGGCCAACTGAAACTGCCGTGGGTTATCGCCCGGGCCGCGGCCAAGGACAGGGACCAGGGCCGGGAGCGCATCCACACCGGTCCGCACAAGTCGCTCAGCGGCAGCCAGCCGTGTTGTCGCCACGGGGCTTTCGAGTGCCGCCACGTCTTCCGCCAGCGTGCCCGCGTCCCGCCGCCGCATGCGGCCAGCCTCGAGGATGCCTCTCGCGAGCCCAGCCGCGCCCGGCTGCCTGGCGAGCATGGCCCGCTCGAGCCGTCGAATCGCGGCCTCGTCGGTCGCATCGGCCAGGTCGGCCAAGATGTCGGGGCCTGCCTCCTTCGCAGCATCGACGACATTGGCGAGCATCGCGAGGTACCGCTCGGCGGCGGCAGGCACGCCGACATCAAATGCCTTGATCGCCGCATCGAGCAGGTTTGATGGCGTGCGGCCACCGGGCAGCGCGAGCGACGCGTCGAGCGACTCGACCACGGCACGCTGGATCGGGTCGAGTGGCGGATCGACGGGCGGCTGTGCCTGGACCGACGCTGTCGCAAACAGCGCCACGGCCGCCACCCGCACGAAAGCCACCAGGTCTGTTCGCACGTGGGCCATCGCGTCATCCTCTGGCCAAACAAGCCGCACAACACGGGGACAAGCCGCGCAAGGGGACAGGCACCTTTTCCTTCGGAAAACGAGCCAGTCCCCGGTCAGGATGCGGCGCCGTCCAGCCGTCGCCGCCACTGCTCAATCTGGTCGGCCACCGCGGCCGGCGCGGTCGAGCCGAAGCTCTGCATCCGCTCCACTGCCCGAGAGGCGCCCAGTGCCCCACGCAGCGCGGCGTTCCAGCCGGCATATTCCTGAGAGATCTCCTCGTCGGAAAGCTCTCCCAACGAGACCCCGCGGGTCATCGCCCGCCGGACAAGGTGGCCCACGATCTCGTGGGCAGTTCGCTGCGGCACTCCCTGGGCGATGAGTGCCTCCATGAGGCTCGTCGCATCGAGATGGCCGTGGTGGGTAGCGGCGGCAATCCGCGCGCGGTGAAAGCGGGTGCCGGCTACCAGCGGAGGTGCCACGCTCAGGACTGCTTCGAGCGTGTCGATCGAGTCAAAAATCCGTTCCTTGTCTTCCTGGAGATCACGGTTGTACGCCGTGGGCAGACCTTTCAGGAGCACGAGTAAGCTCTGGAGATTGCCGACGAGTCTGGCCGACTTGCCCCGCACGAGCTCGAGCACGTCGGGGTTGATCTTCTGCGGCATGATCGAGCTCCCCGTACAGAAACCCTCGGGGAGCGCGAGGAACCCGAACTCGTGCGTGCTGTAGATCACCCACTCCTCGGCCCACTGCGAGAGGTGCACACCGGTGAGGGCCACGACAAACGCCAGCTCGCAGACGAAGTCGCGATCACTCGCCGCATCGAGGCTGTTCGCGGCGACCGTGTCGAAGGCGAGCGCCTCGCGAACATGCTCCCGATCGATCGGGAGGCTCGTGCCGGCCACGGCCCCGGAGCCGAGCGGGAGAACGTTCGTTCGCCGCCGGCAGTCGGCCAGGCGGTCACGGTCACGCGCGAACTTCTCGCACCAGGAGAGCAGCTGGTGGGCGGCGAGCACCGGCTGGGCCGGACGCAGGTGTGTGTACGCCGGAATGACGAGATCCTGCTCCCGCTCGGCCATCCCGAGAAACGCTCGCTGAAGTTCGGCGAGGCCCGCATCGAGCCGGTCGATGGCCCGCCGGCAATAGAGCCGGAGATCCGTCGCCACCTGGTCGTTGCGGCTCCGCGCGGTATGGAGCTTGCGACCGGTATCGCCGAGCCGCGCGGTGAGCGCCGCCTCGACATGAAGATGGATGTCCTCCTTCGACACTGAAAACTCGAAGCGGCCCGTGTGGATTTCGCTCCGGATCTCCTCGAGCGAGTGGGCGACCGAGTCGGCCTCATGCACCGTCATGAGTCCGACCGAGGCGAGCATCCGGGCGTGGGCGATGGACCCGTCGATGTCATCATCGGCCAGCCGCCGGTCGAAGGAGACGCTCTCGGTGAAGGCCTCGACGCGAGCGTCGGTCGGCTCACGAAAGACTCCGCCCCAGGCCTTTGATGACGTGGTGGGCTGGGGCACAATGCGCTCCTCATGGGGTTCGGTGGACGAAGCAAGACTACTTCGCACGTCGTCGTGCGGGAATCCACCCACGGGCCTCCGCTACACTCGGCTTTATTGACGTTTGATAATCCTCCTCCCGTGTTCCCGTCGCTCCGCGACGGGGGGTTTGGGCAGACTTCGGCACAACGGTTTTTCAGACCCTGAGAATGACCACTCCCGATGATCTGCTGGGGCCCGAGGGCCGGCTCGCTGCCAGGCTGGCCGGCTGGGAGTCGCGGCCGCAGCAGCTCGCGATGGCCCACCTTGTGGACAAAGCCATCCACGCGCGGCGGCATGCGATCGTTGAGGCGGGCACCGGCACGGGCAAGAGCCTTGCGTATCTCGTGCCAGCAGTCCTCGCCGTGACCTCGGATCAGGTTGAGCCTGTTCGGGTGTCGCAACCGTCGAGTGGTCAGTCGGCTGATCCTGACACGGATTGGGATGACGACGACACTGCGACCGCCCCGGCGGCACGGCCGAGGCGGGTCGTCATCTCAACCCACACGATCGCGCTTCAAGAACAGCTCATCGACAAAGACATCCCCCTCGTTGCGGCCGTCATGCCTCGCGAGTTCTCGGCAGTCCTCGTGAAGGGCCGCGGCAACTACCTGAGTCTGCGTCGGCTGCGGCTGGCCCTCGAGCGATCCGGCAGCCTTTTTGAAGACGATGCCGCACGGGCCGAGGTGCTGGCGATCGCCTCATGGGCTAAACGCACCACCGACGGCTCGCTCTCCGACCTGCCCGCCCTGCCCTCCGACGCGGTCTGGGACGAAGTGAAAAGCGACTCGGGCAACTGCATGGGTCGCGCCTGCCCCACGCACGGCCAGTGTTTCTACTATGCCGCGAGGCGTCGTATGCAGCACGCGCAAGTGCTCGTCGTGAACCACGCACTCTATTTCGCCGACCTCGCCATGCGACGGGCCGGTGCGAGCCTCCTGCCACCGCACGACATCGTCATCTTCGACGAGGCCCATTCGCTCGAGGCCGTTGCGGGCGACCACCTGGGCGTGCGTATCTCGAGCGGCGGCGTCGAGCGGGTGCTCTCGCGACTCGCCAGCGAAAAGTCGAGTCGTGGTCTCCTCACCCACTACCACCTCGACGACCTCGAGAGCGTCGTGCGGTACTGCCGAAAGATCGCCGAAGAGTTCTTTGCGTCGATTCGCGACGCCTGCCACGCCCACGGCGACGGCCCGAAGCGCATCGCTACCAGTGGTCTCGTGACCGACTCACTGGGAGGCCCGCTCTCCGACCTGGCTCGTCGTCTCCGTGGCGCGGCTACCAGCATCGAGAAACCGGCCGAGCGGCATGATCTCGTGTCGCTTGCTGATCGCCTCGACACCCACGCGGCGGCGATCAACACCTGGCTCGACCAGAAGGAAACGGGGCATGTCTGGTGGGTGGAGACGGCCCGAAGCCGCCGCGGTCGTCCCCGTACGACGCTCTCGAGCGCGCCGGTGGATGTGGGGCACGTGCTTCGAGAGGATCTCTTTGGGCGTATCGGCACGATCGTGCTCGCGAGCGCCACACTGGCTGTTCACGCACGCGCGGCCCGCCGGCCGGCCGATACCACCGACCAGCCAGCCGCCGCAGACGCTTTTGTCTTTGTCCGCGACCGGCTCGGGGTTCCCGACACAGCTCTCTCGGCCCAGCTTGGCAGTCCCTTCGATTACCCACGGCAGGCGCGACTCGTGCTCGTCGATCGGCTCCCCGACCCCACAAGCCGCGCTGCGTTTGATGCGGCCGTCGTGAAAATGATTCGCCGTTATGTGGCCCGAAGCGAAGGCCGCGCGATGGTGCTCTTCACGAGCCATCAGGCGCTCGCCAAGGCGTCGGCGGATCTCTCTGGTTGGTGTGTGCGAAACAACTACCGCCTTGTCAGCCAGGCCGACGGCCTGCCCCGCTCGCGGATGCTCGAAGCGTTTCGTGAAGGGCCGAGCAGCGTGCTCTTGGGCACCGATGGGTTCTGGCAGGGAATCGATCTACCGGGCGACCAGCTCGTGACGGTGATCATCACGCGGCTGCCCTTCGCCGTACCCGATCGGCCACTCGTCGCCGCGCGGATCGAGGCCATCAACCAGGCTGGTGGCAATGCGTTCCTCGAGTATCAGCTTCCCGAGGCGGTCCTCAAACTCAAACAGGGTTTTGGGCGGCTCATCCGCACAGCCGGCGACACGGGCACCGTGGTCATCCTCGATCCACGCATGCTCACAAAGCCCTACGGCCGAACATTTCTGGAGAGCCTTCCCCCGGCAACGGTGGAGATTGAGCGGCTCGACGACGATTCCTGACGTGATGGCCGAAGGATAGGACGGCCAACGGCACGTTCGCGACGTGTTGGTGGCTATCGCCCGGATCTCTTCTGTTCGGCCCGAAGATTCTCTGCCCGCGACGGTTGGCTCCCCTCAACGAGCACCGGGATCACGCCCCCCCCCTTGCTGATATTGACGATGTCGCCCACCGGGGCGTACCGCGAGAGGTAGCCGGTCACGCGACAATCGAGCAGCGTGCCGGTGCGCAGATCGAAGTCGTAGCTGACATGAGCAGCAATGTCGTAGGAGACAATGCCCTCGTATCCCAGGACGCTCCTCACCGCCACCCGGTTCATCGCGATCCGCTCTTGGAGAACATAGCTGGAACGATCCTCAGTCGGCAGTTCACTGGGTGCAACCCACACCCCATCTCCGGCATGCTCGTGCTGTCGCTTGAGAACCAGCTCCGCACAATCGGCCGGCTGCCCTGGCTCGCCCAGACACCAGGTCTTGGGGATAAAGCGTTCCACGCCAGGATCGTGGCGAATCAGGAAGCGAAGATCCTTGTCCTCGAGAAGAACAAGGGGCCAGGGATCGAGGCAGCGGGCGCCGGAAGTGAGGAAGAACCGGCACCATTCCTGCCCCTCCTCGATCGAAGGCCGCCAGGTGAGTTCGCGCGGATAGATGGCGTCGATCGTTTCCCCGCGAAAGGTGAGCGTCCGACCATCGGTCGCAAACCCCCCCCACTCCCGCTTCGGGACGATGATCATCCGCACCGGATCCACGCCCGCGGCGATGATCACCCGATCGAGCCACGAACCATAGTAGCTCTGATCGTCATCCTTCGTGAGCAGGACGGCCGTCCGGACGCCGAGCCGCAGGAGGTGGTCACGGAGGCCGGCGGTGGGATGGAGGCAATGGTATCGGTCCCGGAGGGCCGGGGCGACATCCATCAGCGCTGCGGTGGCCTGGAGGGAATGCCCCACTGTGCCGACGCCAAGGAAGTTCATCTCCACGAGCTTGAGGTCGTCTCGCGCCTCGAGGAAGTCGAACCGCGCGGTTCCCGAGATCGAATCCTGTTCGAGTGGCAACGACTGGAGGATCTGCTGAAAGGAATCGCCCCGGAAGCGTGCCGCGTCCCGGCGCTCGATGAATGCGTGCATCGCCGCTCCACAGATCCGCCGGACTGCCTCCTCGTAGACCCGGTGCTGCTCAAGCGAGATCACCAGCGGCACGATGGAGGCGTCGTATGGTTCGCGCTCGTCGTAATAGAGCAACTCCTCGAGCTTCGCCCGGTACTGCCGGGGGTCGATACAGGCCACCTCCCGCGCGACGTCCTCGTCGAGCGAGCGTATGAACCGCGCATCCATTTCCACACCTCCCATGCAGCACGCTTCCCTGGCCGACTCTACCCGCACCATTCCGCCGCCATCGCAGTGATTGGCCCGGAGGGTCCGCCGCGGGACGTTGTATCCATAGAATAAGGGACAGGGCGGTCAACGGCCTTTCCGCGACCGTCTGAAAGATGCTCGTGGGGGGCTGAAGATACCTGATGCGGCTCGCCGTTGCCGTGCGCCGCGTCAGACGGCGTTGTTCACCACGTTGAGCCGTTCGAGGGCGAATGCGGGCCGGGCACAGGATCTCACGACATTCTCGAAGGTCTTTGTGCACCTCGGCAGGTCGCGATCACACGAGCTCGAGCTCGGCCCACGTCGTCGGGTCACTCTCCCATGGAAACTCAGGCGGGGCGTAGCACGGCACCTGACCGAGTCTTCGATCCACGAGCGCCGCAAAAAAAACCAGCTTCGAAATCTCCGCAGGCTCCCAGCCCGGCAGCGCCGCAGCCGTGATGAGCGCGTGGACCTCCCAGCCGTCAGGAAGGAGCGTCGCCTCGACCTTCGTTGAGCCTTCTGGAATGTCGGCGGGCATTTCGCTCGTCCGCGGAATCACGGCTGGCACGATCACGGGCTTGTCGGCCCGCAGGCCGCCACCCGTGGGCAGGATCGCAAGACGCCGGCAAAACCTCCCCGCGCGATGGCTCTCGCCGGTTGGCCGCGTGGCGATCCAAAGATGGAGGCCGTCACTGTCTTCTGGCTTGGTGGGGTGGCACCATCGTTTGTTTCCCACGCCACGGGCCACGCCGCGGAACGCGATCCCATCGTCGTTCCACGCCGCAAAGACCTCGAGCACATCGGGCACACCAGCAAGGCTCGCAAGCGACGGCAGCCGACAGCCCTCGTCGATCCCCCACGACGCCGGCGGCCAAAGTTTTTCCCGTCGCGGGCAGGCCAGCCGAAATCGAAACAGCGCCGCAGGATTGACCAGTGGACTCATGACACCATCGTACCCACTGGCACGAAGGGGTCAGGCACTTTTTCTGAGGATCACCATGCGAGACCCTGAGGCGGCGCCATCGCTGGTGAAGTACAACAGGACGGTCACCGCGGCTCATTGGTTCTCGGGAGGATACTGCATGCGTTCAACGTGCTCTCAGCCGGCCGCCGTTGCCCTCGCAGCGGCTGCCTTCTTCGCGGCCGCGGTGGTGCACGCGGCCGAACGGCCCAACATCCTGGTGATCTATGCCGACGACCTCGGGTATGGCGATGTGCAGTGCAACAACCCCGACCGCAGCAAAATCCCGACGCCTCATATCGATCGTCTCGCAGCCGATGGAATGCGGTTCACCGATGCCCATTCATCGTCCGGCGTCTGCTCCCCGTCCCGCTACACGCTCCTCACCGGCCGCTATCACTGGCGGACACGGCTGAAAAGCGGCATCGTCGGCCTCTGGGAGAAGCCGCTTATCGATGCCGACCGGCTCACGATCGCCGATCTCGCCACAGCCCATGGGTACCGCACGGCAGCCATCGGGAAATGGCATCTCGGTTGGGACTGGCCCGCTGATCCAGCTGATGCGGGGCTGCTCAAAGATGTGGACAAACGGAATCCACTGCGCGGCCCCGGGGCCATGACCGACGCCCACCGCGCGGCCTGGCAGCGGATCTTTTCCAAACCCGTCGGCGGCGGCCCGACAGCGTGCGGCTTCGATACGTATTTCGGCACCGACGTGCCCAACTGGCCCCCCTTCTGCTTCATCGAGAACGATCGAACGGTCGGTATCCCGACCACGCTTCTTCCTCTTGATGACCTCAAGAACTACCGCGCAAGCCGGCAGGGGCCGGCGCTCGAAGGCTGGCAGCTTGAGAGCGTGCTCCCAACACTTCGGGACAGGGCGGTGGCCTTGATCGAGAAATCGTCCAGCGACAAAACACCGTTTCTCCTCTATCTCCCCCTCACCTCGCCCCACACGCCGCTGGCAGTGAACGAGCCCTGGCGTGGGGCGAGCGGCCTCGACAACGCCTTTGCCGATCTCGTGATGGAGACCGACGCGGTTGTCGGCGACGTGCTCGCGGCCATCGAACGGGTGGGCATCGCCGACAACACGCTCGTCGTGTTCACCAGCGACAACGGCTTCGCGCCCTACGTGGGCGCGAAAGACCTCGAAGCACGCGGCCACTTTCCGAGCGGTCCTCTTCGTGGCTACAAGGGAGATGCCTGGGAGGGCGGGCATCGCGTAGCGTGTATCGTCCGCTACCCCGGTGTTGCAAAGCCTGGGAGCGTGTGCGACGCCCTCGTGCATCAGGCCGATCTCATGGCCACGTTCGCCGATGTGCTTGGCGTGGAGCTTCCCGCCGACGCCGGCGAGGATAGCTTCAGCCTCATGCCACTGCTGCGCGGCGGCAGCGAGCCCGTGCGTCAGCACGCCGTGAGCTGTGCCATGAGCGGCCTGGCGTCGATTCGTGACGGCCAGTGGAAGCTCATCCTGGGGAAGGGCGCCGGGGGCTTCTCGAAAGGGGCCGTAGCGAGCAAGGACGGCCCAGATGTCCAGCTCTACAACCTCGAGACTGATCGCGGCGAGCGGGAAAATCTGGCCCTTGAGCAACCCGATCGCGTGACGGCCATGAAGGCCGTGTATGACGCCCTCGTCGCAGCCGGCCGCAGCCATCCCTCGCCCTGAACCGCAACGTATAGTAGCGGGGCACCAGGATTCCCCGTCGTATGCGCATTCTCGAGGTGGCCAGCGAGGCCGTTCCGTTCGCCAAGACCGGCGGGCTCGCCGACGTTGCTGGAGCGCTTCCAGAAGCGCTCGCGAGGCTGGGCTGCGACGTCACGCTCGTGATCCCGGCCCACCGTGAAGCCCTCGCCAAAGGGCTGCCGATCGAGCCGACGGGGATCGAGTTCGAGGTGCCGATCGGCACCCGGCGACCACTCGCGCGGATCCTGCGGTGCAGCTTGCCTGGGTCGGCAACGAACGTCCTGCTCGTGGCCAATGACGACTTCTTCGACCGCCCTACCCTCTACGGTGGCGCGGAGGACTATCCCGACAACTCCGAGCGGTTCGTTTTCTTCTCGCGTGCTGCGATGGAACTGGCTGGTAGGCAGTCAACGGCCTACGACATCATCCATTGCCACGACTGGCAGACCGGCCTCGTGCCGGCGTACCAGAAGCTGCTCTACGGGGATTGGCCGGCAGTGGGCGCAGCCAGCACGGTGATGACGATCCACAACATGGCCTACCAGGGCCTCTTCTGGCACTGGGACATGCTGCTGACGGGACTCGACTGGAAGTATTTCAACCTCCATCAGATGGAGTTCCACCAGCAGCTCAACCTCTTGAAGACTGGCATCGTGTTCGCCGATGCCATCAGCACAGTCAGCCCGACATACGCCCGTGAGATCCAGCAGTCGCCGGGGGGCTGTGGCCTGGAGGGCGTGCTGGCCTCCCGCGGCGGTACGGTCTCAGGGATCGTCAACGCCATCGACACGGTGTCCTGGAACCCAGGGACCGATCCGCACATCCCGCGGCACTTTAGCGAACATGACGTAGCCGACGGGAAGTACGCGGCGCGGGTCGCGCTCGCTGCTCGGCTCGGCCATGCGGCTCCCACGGGCCGGCCACTCATCGCCTTCGTGAGTCGCCTGGCGGTCCAAAAGGGCGTGGAGCTTGTCATCGAGTTGATCGGCCGTCTCGCTGGTACGGGCCGAGCGCAGTTCATCGTGCTCGGCAGCGGTGATCCTGCATACGAGGAGGCACTTCGCCGCGCGGCCGCGGCCTTCCCTGGCGCGGTGGACGTGGTCATCGGTTTCGACGAAGCCCTCTCGCATCTCGTCCAGGCCGCGGCCGACATCGTTCTCGTGCCGAGCCTCTACGAGCCCTGCGGGCTCACGCAGCTCTACGCCCAGCGGTACGGCGCGATCCCGGTGGTGCGGGCCACCGGCGGTCTCGCCGACACCGTGGTGAATGCCACGCACGACGCGCTTCGCGAAGGCCGCGCCAGCGGTTTCATGTTCGAGTCGTTTGATACCGGGGCGCTCCGTCACGCGGTCGAGCGGGCCCTCGACGCCCACGCCCATGCCGAGCTGTGGTCTGGCCTCGTCCGTCATGTCATGCGGCAGGACTGGTCATGGGACTCGAGCGCCCGCGAGTATCTCCGCCTCTTCGAGCAGGTCCGAAGCCGTGCATCGCGGGCGGCGAGGTAAAGCAGGCAAAGCGTAGGGCTCCCTGACGACCTGGCGGGCGTGTCGCCCCCGTCATGACCGATACCGTTGGCATGAGACGCACAATCGTTCTTGCCATGCTTGGAATGACATGCGTTTTCGCGGCGGCGCCTGCTGCGCTTGCCGGAGGGCCGTGTCGTCCGTGCGGCGGCACTGCCGCGGGCATGGAAAGCCCCTGCGGCGATTCCGGCTGCGGCCCACGCTACTGGGGTGCCGTGTTCGAAGAGCTGCCCTGGACCGATCCATGCGATTGCCACGGCCGCCTGGTTGATTGCCATGGGGTGCCGCAAGGACCAGACATGCTGGCGCCCTGGCAACTTCCGCCAGGGCGAGGCTTTGTGCCGCCACAATACTTTGGCTATGGCCCGACGCGGGGCGGCTGCGACAATCCTGGCGCATGCCACCCCTGCACGAAGGGCAGCATCCTAGGCTTCCGTCCTGGTCCCCTCTGGTGGTTCTGAGGTCGCGAGGGACGCGACTGCTTGCTGCACGGTCTGCGGGTAGCGGGCAAGCAGATTGGTCGTGAAGGCAAGCTGGTTGAGCTTGCGAAACGTGTAGAGGCTTCGGGGATCAAGGCCACGGCGGCGCGAGACGTAGAATAAGTCACAGAAGGCTTGCTCAGGGCCGGCCATACGGCTTTCCGCAGGCGCCGCGTACACACGCGGGCTCACGGTCACGAAGACAAGCGTTCCCAGCGGCCCTGGCCGCTTTCGTGATCGGTTGTGTCGCCGCCGCGTGAAGCAGTCAATCTCCCGAGGCATCTGGGTGATGTATCCGTGGTAGGCGAGGGCATGGGCGCCGGTCACATACGCATCGGAGTCGATCGACGCCGCGAGCTCATCGGCAGTCACCCCGTCTGGCAGTCCATACCGCCCGGGCACCCAGCGGCAGATCACGCCCTGCTTCACAAGCCGGCCCAGCTCGACATTCATCACCGCCGGCGACGCATCGGCCACGTTCGCAAGTTCCGTGACGGTAAACAGGCTCTTTCTAAACCGTGCCCGCTGATCTGAAAAAAAACGGACCCACTCGATCGCTTTCATGGGGTTGTCGCCCCTGGCAAGCCGAGAAGCTCGACGAGAAGACAGATGACGCTCGCGAGGACAGATTGTCCCCCACCGGTCGACGCAAGCACGGAGGCCTGCGTGGCATCGACCTGCTCACCAATCAGCGCATCGATCGCCCTCACGTGGTGCCCTGCGGAGTGGACGAGGTTGTCGAGCCGCCGCTTGACCGCATGCCCGTCCACGCCGAGGCGGGCAAGTTTGTCGGCGATCCGTTTGGGCGCGTCGGCGGCCGCATGGTTCGCGAAGAGATGCAGGTCGAGGATGTCGCGGTACTCGATGAAGGGCCGACACATGATCGCGATCACCTTGGATTCAAGCATGTCGGCATTTGACGGCGTGCGGTAGACAACGCCATCGACTGTTCTGGCCACGGGCGGATCGATGATTGCGATTCGCGTGACATCGACCGGTATTTCGATGCGTCCAAGCGACGAGCCGAGTCGCCAGAACGCCAGCTCGACCACGGCCACGGCATCCGATCCGTTACGAACGTCGCCGGCCGCCACGGCCCCATCGAGGCTGCATTGCCTTCGAACGTCAGGCAGGAGTCGCCGCTCAAAAAGGGCGATCAGCTCCCGTTGCTTGGCTACGAGGTCGCCATGCCAGTGATAGTCGACAACGACCGACCGCCTGGGCCCCCGATCGAGCCTTCGGTAACGAAAACCGCCAACCAGGCAGAGCCCTACCCCAGCCGGTTGCGTGGCCACCAGTGCCGCAACCATCCCCTGAATCTGCTCGGTGATCTGATGCCGTTCATCCGCCACGGGGGAGCCATCGTTTTGCGTAACAAGACAAAACTAATATGTTATGTCTTGTTACGCAACTTAGCGATTATTCGCAGCTCGGGCGGCGAGCGACGCGGCGAACGTGACTTCGTCGCCGTGACGGCGGCAGGCGTCGAGCAGCAGATCCCATTCGCCACTTGCGCGGGCAAGATCCACAAGCGACGGCAGCAGGCCGGCCGCCTGCATCGTGCTCGGCGGACCACCCTCACGGGGACGGTTCACCGCCTCCTGAAGTGCTTCGGCTGAGCGTCCCAGCCGTGTCAGCAAAAGCACGAGCGTGTCGAGCGGCAGTGAGCCGGCCACGTCGAAATCGGCATTCGTCGCCTCGCGTCGAAAGAAGGCCACCGCTTCGCGAACATCGCGGCCGCTCTGCGCTCCAAAAAAATGTCGCGAGGCCTCGGCGACATTCTCGAAGGGGGGCTCGCCGGGGTACGTCACCTCCTCCGGGAGCCGGCAGCCGTACGTCGCGAGCTCGAAGCAGCGACGAAGTGTCGCTGGGTCGGCACACACCCTCGCGATCCGCAGCACCGATTGCAGGTGCGACACATCGACATGGATACTCGCATCGCCCACGAGTCCACCCGCCGACTCGAGCAGCGCGACGAGCGGCATATCGGCGACGAGCGATCCACTCGTGTCGATCCCGCGCGCCGCCAGGTCACTCGCTACGGCCCGCACGAGCTCGTCGTGAAGATGGGCGACGAGCCTCGCAGCCGCGGGTTCTTGGCGCGAGGCCGTCAGGCGAGACACCGCCTGCTCGTAGGCCGTAATGGCGTTGCACGTGCCTTGCGTCTCGAGCACGAGACCGATGCCGATCGCCGGATCGGCCGACTCCCAGAGCGTCACGCCGAGAATCTCTTCGACAAGCCTCGCAGCATCCTTATCGTCGGCGCGTTCCTTCACCGCCAGCACTGCCTGCGCGGCGATCGGCCCGAGCCGAGCCGCCACATCTTCCGGAGACACGGCGGCTCGCAGGTACATCCACGCCGCCGCCACCTGCCCTGCGTCCACAAGCGGCCAGCCCGCTTCACGGCAGGCGGCAAGCGTAAGGTCGTCGAGCCTCGCTTGAGTCACCTCGTCAGCGATGTTGATCGGACCGACCGTCGGAAGACCGAGCGACAGCCGCGCCTGCACCAGACGCAGGTCAAAAACAGCATGCCAACGGCCTCGTGCAGCAAGCGACGCAGCCAGTTCGTCACACATCGCCGATGGGCCGCGATCGGCACAGCACCGCTCGAGGCGTTCGAAGTCGGCCGTTTCCAAGAGGGCGTCGGTCTGACCGAGAACCTTCATCATGTCGCCTCCTGCCTGAGTGCCTCGTACGCGAGGACCGCCGCCGTCACCGAGACATTGAGGCTATCGGCGATGCCCCGCATCGGCAGGTGAATCGTCTCGAGCGAAATCGTGCCCGCCGTCGCGGCCGCATGCCAGGCATGCGAGACCCCATCGGCCTCGCTGCCCACGACCAAGAGCGTGTTGCCGGTGAGATCCACATCGTGCCATCGCCGAGTGCCTGTTGGCGTCGCGAGCACGACCCGCCGCCGTGATGCAGCGGCCCAGTGGATGGTGTCGGCGGCCGTCGCCACCGCGAGCGGCACACGGAAGACGGTGCCCAGACTTGCCCGGATCGTGGCAGGATTGGCGACATCCGTTTTTGGATCGGAGGCGATGACGCCAGCGAGACCGGCCGCATCGGCGGTCCGCACAATCGCGCCGAGATTGCCCGGCTTCTCGACGCCCTCGGCAACGAGGACAGGCCGTCCCACTCCAAAGCTCACATCGGCAAGCCCACGAGCCACGAACCGCACGACACCAACGATCCCCTCGTTGCGGTCGCCAAAGGCCAGCTTCGCAAAGGCTCTCGGACCCACATGCACGATGGCTGCACCGCGGGCAGCGCATGCCTCCAGGCACGCGTTGCGATCAGATGTCCGAGCCGATGCCGCCGCGTCGCGGTCGGTCGTCACAAACACGTCAACAATCTCGACGCCAGATGCCACCGCGCGGGCCAGCTCTCGGATGCCGTCCACGAGCGTGAGCCCCGACTTCCGTCGCTCACCGGCCTCGCGCAGCTGCGCAGCCTGCTTCACGCGGGGATTTGCGGGGCTCGTAATGGTTTCAAGCGGATCCACAAGGCTTCATCGGTGCAGTGGTGATCAGGGCATGGGGATACCATACTAATGCAATCGGTCGCACGAGCCTTTCTGAGGGTGCTGATGACGTTCTTCCGTAGCTCACTCCGATGGCTCGCTTGCGTGCTCACGGTCGCGAGCGTTTTTCAGTCCGTTTCGGTCGCCGCCGCTGGCCCTGACTTCAACCGCGAGGTCCGGCCGATCCTCTCGAACCGCTGCTTCAAGTGCCACGGGCCCGATTCAGAGCACCAGGAGGCCGGCCTGCGGCTCGACGTTCGCGAGGCGGCACTCGCGGAGCTCGACAGCGGCGAGCGGGGAATCGTGCCGGGCCACGCTGACTCGAGCGAGCTCGTCGCCCGCATCACGAGCGATGATCCCGATCTCGTGATGCCTCCGCCACACACGAAGGTGACCCTCTCCGACAACGACAAGCGAGTGCTCACCGAGTGGATCAACGCAGGTGCTCCCTATGCCCCGCACTGGGCCTTTGTGAAGCCAGCCAAGCCTGCAGTCCCGCCGGTCGCCCGCGACGGTTGGGTCAGGAATCCGATCGATGCCTTTGTGCTCGCTCGGCTCGAGTCCGAGAAAGTTTCCCCTTCCCCGGAGGCCGATCGGGCCGCGCTCTGCCGCCGCGTGCATCTCGACCTTATTGGTCTCCCACCTTCGCCCGATGAGCTCGCAGCCTTCTTCGCCGATACCTCGCCCGATGCCTATGAGACGCTTGTCGATCGGTTGCTCGCGAGCCCTCGGTACGGCGAGCGTTGGGCCCGTCGCTGGCTCGACCTCGCACGCTATGCCGACACCAACGGCTACGAGAAGGACCGTCCTCGCACGATCTGGCCCTGGCGCGACTGGGTGATCCGAGCCCTCAACGACGACATGCCGTTCGACCAATTCACGATCCGGCAGGTCGCCGGCGACATGCTGCCGAACGCGACGGTCGATGACATCGTGGCCACGGGCTTTCATCGCAACACGATGATCAACGAGGAGGGTGGCATTGACCCGCTCGAGTTTCGATATCTCTCGATCGTGGACCGCGTGGGCACGACGGGCGCGACGTGGCTCGGCCTAACAACCGCCTGCGCCCAGTGCCACACGCACAAATACGATCCCCTCACCCATACCGACTACTTTTCACTGTTTGCGCTCTTGAACAACGCTGACGAGCCCGAGTGGATCATCCCGAGCGAGGATCGGTCGCAGCGGCTTGCCGACGCAAGAGCCACAATCGAACGGCTTTGGAAGGAGTTGCCTGACCACTGGCCCTCGTCGGCCCCGTCGAAGGAGCACCTGGCAGGCTCTGCTGAGCCCGGCGCAGCAGCCGCTGATACGGGCGAACGAGCGGCTGGCCTGACCTCGCGGTTCGATGCATGGAACCGCGAGGAATCAGCCAAGGCCGTTCCGTGGAAGATCGTCCGCCCCGACTCACTCGAAACATCGATGCCCTGGCTCGAGATCCAGGATGACAGCTCGGTGCTCGCCAGTGGCGACCAGACCAAGAGCGATGTCTATACGGTCACCCTTCCACGGGTGGATACTCCAGTGCGAGCCATTCGTCTTGAAGTGTTGCCGCATGAGTCGCTGCCGGATTGCGGGCCAGGCATGTGCAGCTACGAGGGAACGCCGGGTGAGTTTTTCCTGTCGGAGCTCGAGGTGCGGGTGCCGCCGAAAGCCGCGCGGATCGAGATCGCCAAGACCAGTGAATCCTTCGGCGGCACGGCGGCGCATGGCCACGGCGCGAGCGGTGCCGCGGCTGCGATTGATGGCGTGATGTCGACGGGCTGGAGCACCAATGGCCGTCAGGGCCATGCCGAAGCGGCTGTGTTCGAGCTTGCGCAGCCCGTTGCCGCAGGCGAGCCCATCGTCGTGACGATGCGGTTTGAGCGGCATTTCGCATGCCCGCTCGGTCGATTCCGGCTCTCGGTCACTGATGCCGGCGGCGCCCCAGCCCACGGCCATCCAGCCGACGTCGAGGCGGCGCTCGTGAAGGAACCGGATGCTCGCTCGAGCGAGGAGCAGGAGGCGATCTTCCAGACGTTCCTGGCGACGGCCCCAGAGGTGAGCGACCGCGTCAAGGAAATCGAGCGGCTCGAAGCAAGCCTTCGCGAAGGCCTCGCGACGCTCGTGCTTGAGCAGAGGCCAGCCGACAATCCGCGAAAGACCCATCGCCATCACCGCGGCGAGTTCACGCAGCCGGAGGAGGAAGTGACGTCCGCCGTCCCGGCGTTCTTACCGTCGCTTCCTGCCGACGCCCCGGCCGATCGTCTCGCCCTGGCGCGGTGGCTCGTCGCACCGGAGAATCCGCTGACCGCGAGAGTGACCGTCAATCGCCAGTGGGAAACCTTCTTTGGCCGCGGCATCGTGGCGACCGTGGCTGACTTTGGCTATCAGGGGGCGATCCCGAGTCACCCCGAGCTCCTCGACTGGCTGGCCGTATCGTTCCGTGAGCCGGCAGAGTCTGGCGGCCTCGGCTGGTCGTTCAAAAAGCTTCATCGGCTCATCGTGACGAGCGCGACCTACCGCCAGGATTCCCGAGTGACTGGAACGCTGAAGGATCACGACCCTGTGAACGCCCTCCTCGCTCGCGGCCCGCGGGTGCGGCTCGATGCTGAGGTCATCCGCGACGCGTTTCTCGCGGCATCAGGGATGCTCTCAACCAAAATGTACGGGCCCGGCGTGCGCCCCCCCCAGCCAGCCGGCGTCACGGAGGTGGCCTACGGATCACCCACATGGAACGTGAGCAAAGGGGAAGACCGCTACCGTCGCAGCATCTACACCTTCCAGAAACGAACGGCGCCGTTTGCATTTACGACGACGTTCGACGGGCCCACCGGCGAGGCGTGCATCCCGCGGCGTGAGGTCTCCAACTCGCCGCTCCAGGCGCTCACGCTCCTGAACGACCCGATGTTCCTCGAGATTGCCCAGGCCCTTGGTCGCTTGGCGGCTGCCGCCGGCCCCGACGACGCTGCTCGGCTCGACATGCTTTCAATGCGTCTGTTGTCGCGGCATCTCGAACCGGACGAGCAGAAGGTACTCGTGGTCTATCTCGGCGAGCAGCACAAACGCCTGACGAGCCGTGACCTCGACGCCCTGAAACTTGCCGGCGGCAAGGCAGACCATGGTGTTGTCGAACGAGCGGCCTGGACGCTCGTGGCCCGGGCGATGATGAACCTCGATGAAGCGATCGTGAAGAGGTGATGATGCACAATTCAAATGCTGACCCGATGGATGTCACACGCCGGCATTTCTTTGCCGAGTGTGGCGTCGGTGTAGGGAAAATCGCGCTGGCGGGCCTGCTCTCGGGGGCGCTTCGACAGTCGGCGAACGGGACGCAGTCAGTCTCGCCGCTGGCGCCGCGGCCACCACACTCTCCCGGCAAAGCGAAGGCAGTCATTCAGCTCTTCATGGCAGGGGCGCCGAGCCAGCTGGAGCTCTTTGACCACAAGCCAAAGCTGGCCGAGATCGAGGGGAAGCCGCTCCCACCGGAGGTGATCGGCGGCCAGCGGTACGCCTTCATCCGGCCCGATGCCGCGGTGCTCGGGCCGCGATTCACGTTCGCGAAGCATGGCCAATGCGGTGCCGAGCTGTCGGAGATGCTGCCCTGGCTTGCGAAGGTCACCGACGACATCGCGATCGTGAAGAGCTGCCGCACCGACCAGTTCAATCACGCGCCAGCCCAGATCTTCATGAACTGCGGCTTCGCCCAGCCAGGCCGCCCAAGCATGGGGTCGTGGGTTACCTACGGACTTGGCAGCGAGAGTGACGAGTTGCCTGCCTTCGTCGTGATGAGTACCGGGAGCGGAATCAGTGGCGGAAGCGCATGCTGGTCGAGCGGCTTTCTGCCGAGCGTCTACACCGGCACTCGGTTCCGCAATGCCGGGCCGCCGATTCTCAACGTCGATTCACCCGAGGGCGCCGACGCGTTGCTCGAAGCCGACACGCTTGCGCTCGTCTCATCGCTGAACCGACGTCGGCTCATTGCCGACGGCGACCCCGAGATTGCGACACGGATCGCGTCCTACGAGATGGCCCATCGGCTCCAGACCTCCGCGCCCGATCTCATGAATCTGGCCGATGAGACGCCCGAGACGCTTGCCCTCTACGGTTGCAAGCCCGAGGAGTCGAGTTTCGCAAGGGCGTGCTTGATCGCGAGGCGGCTCGTGGAACGGGGCGTCCGGTTCGTGACGATCTATCATGAAGGATGGGACGCCCACTCGGACGTGGCGGGCAACGTGAAGAAGAATAGCGGAGCCACCGACCAGGGCTCGGCAGCGCTCGTGGCTGATCTGAAGCAGCGGGGGATGCTCGACAGCACGCTCGTGGTCTGGGGGGGTGAGTTTGGCCGCACGCCGATGGTGGAGTCGAGCGCTGTGCTTGGTCGCTCACTCGGCCGTGATCATCATCCGAATGCGTTCACGATGTGGCTGGCTGGTGGCGGCATCAAAGGGGGCATCACGTATGGCGAAACCGACGAGCTCGGGTTTCACATCGCCCGGGACGAAGTGCATGTCCACGACCTCCAGGCCACGATCCTCCACTGCCTCGGCCTCGACCACGAGCAGCTCACCTATCGCTACCAGGGCCGCGATTTCAGGCTCACCGACGTGCATGGGCATGTGGTGAATGGAATCTTGAGTTGATCGCCAGGCTGGAAGCCTGGCCGCGACCAGCGACCGGAGGGTCGCCAAGCCAGGGCCGGCACGATGCCGGAGCCGGGCGTGAAGCTTCCGTGCATGGGCATGTGGTGAATGGAATCTTGAGTTGATCGCCAGGCACGTTCATTTCCGGCGCTTTCGGTGCATTCGAAACCCGGGCCTGCCTTACCCGTTCAATCCCCATAGGGGCCGGCTCGCCACCTGGCGACATCTCCCCTTTGAGGCGATCCTACGACCCCTTTCTCAAGTCCCCTTTCGGAGTTTTTCCATGATTCACGTCACCCGAGCAACCGTCGCTGCGGCCAGCATGGCCGCCATTTTGGCTGCGGGAGGCTCAGCCTCCCGCGCGCCCGCCGCCGAATGGCAAACCACCTATCTCAAGCCGGCCGTGCAGGCCTGGATGGGCGTTGTCACGCTCCTCGGCTCGGACAGCGAGCGGGAAGACGAAAAGGATGACGACTCGAAGTGTGATGGCGATTGCGAAAAGGACTGCAAGAAGTGTGACCACAAGCGGGGCGGCGATGGGCCTCATGGCAAGCACATGCACCGTCACGGCCCACGCGACGGGCACATGGGGCCTCATGCCGATCACGGCCCTCGCGGTGACGCCGTCAAGCTTCTTCACGACATCAACGCGCGACTCGCGCGCATCGAGCGAATGCTCGCCGCGCGGGGACAGAGCGGCCCACCGATGGCAGGTCACGGCCACGGCGGCCACCACGGTAAGCGCGAGGCGATGGAGGGCCCCAAGAAGGAGGCCTACCAGCGGATGAGCGCGGCTCGCGAGAAGTGGCAGAACGCCTCGCCCGAGGAGCGAGCTGAGATGAAGGAGAAGATGGAAGCCCGCATGAAGGAAGGCCGCGAGAAAATGGCGGCAGTCCGCGAGAAGTGGCAGAACGCCTCGCCCGAAGAGCGAGCTGAGATGAAGGAGAAGAAGGAAGCCCGCATGAAGGAAGGCCGCGAGCGGATGTCGTGGACGCCCAAAGAGGGCGAGCGTTCGCCGAAAGCTGAGGCGATGAGGCCGAAGGCTGAGGAAGGTCGATCGATGATCGAAGCTGCTCGCAAGCGTGCTGCGGAGCTCGAGCACCGAGTCAAGCGACTCGAGGCAGAGCTCGAGCGAGTGAAAGAGGCTCTCATTAAGTCTCGCGATTCTTGAAAGTCGCTTTCTCTGTTCGCGCAGCGACCGGGAAACTTGACTCGGGCTGAATCACGAAGTCTGATGGAGGGAGTGGCGGGCCGTCGCCACTCCCTCCTTTCGTATGGTGGCGGAGCTTGCCCTATTCATGTTTGCAAGCCGCTTCCGCGACCTGGAATTCCCGATGAGCAATTCCACGAGCTATGCCGCCCGTCTTTGCCTGGGCTGTTTCATCTCTTTACTTGCCCTGCCGTTCGGTACGATTCGCGCTGGTGAGCCGGCCGTCGATTTCAACCGCGACATCCGCCCGATTCTCTCGGACCGCTGCTTCGCCTGTCACGGCCCTGACGCCGAGACACGGGAAGCTGGCCTGAGGCTCGATCTTCGAGAAGCGGCGACGGCCGAGCTCGAGAGTGGCACGACGGCAATCGTCGCGGGGGATCTGGCCTCCAGTGAGATCATCGCCCGGATCACCAGCACCGACCCCGATGTCGTGATGCCACCGCCGCAGATCCGCAAGCCAATCACGCCCGCCGAGGCCGCGACGCTCGAACGATGGATCAAGGACGGCGCCGAGTACCGTGGGCACTGGGCCTTTGAGCGAATTGAGCGGCCATCATCCCCGACGGTGAAGAATGGTTCGTGGCCCAGGACGCCAATCGACCGGTTCATCCTCGCGCGACTCGAGGCTGAGGGCATCGCACCCAATCCCGAAGCCGATCGCGTGACGCTCGCCCGCCGGCTCGCGCTCGACCTGACCGGGTTGCCGCCCGAGCCGAAGGCCGTCGATGCGTTCCTCGCCGATGGGTCTCCCAACGCCTACGAGAAGTACGTCGATGCCCTCCTCGCCAGCCCGCACTATGGCGAGCGCATGGCGATCGAGTGGCTTGATGCAGCCCGCTACGCCGACAGCCACGGCTACCAGACCGATTCGAGCCGCTCCAACTGGCCGTGGAGGGACTGGCTCATCCAGGCGTTCAACGACAACGTGCCTTTTGATCAATTCACGATTGACCAGCTCGCTGGTGACATGCTCCCGAACCCCTCCCACGACCAGATCGTGGCCACCGGTTTCAACCGCAACCATCGGATCAATGGCGAGGGAGGCATCATTGCCGAGGAGTGGCGGGTGGAGACCATCATCGATCGCGTGGAAACGACCGGGCAGACCTGGCTCGGGCTCACGGTCGGCTGCGCCCGATGCCACGATCACAAATACGACCCGCTTTCGCAGAAGGAGTTTTATTCGCTCTTCGCCCTGTTCAATAACGTTCCAGAGACTGGGACGATCATGGGCTCGCAGAACCGGGCGGGTGGCAACTCCGACCCGCTCTACGAGATCGCCTCCAAGGAGCAGAAGAATGAGCTCGCCCGGCTGCAGCGGGTCGTGGCCGATGCTGAGGCAGCCGTCACTGCCGAAGCAGGGAATCTTGATGATCTTCTTGTGCAGTGGGAAAACTCACTCGGCCCGGTGCTCGGTGGCGCCGAATCGGCCTGGGAGCCCTTCGAACCCCTTGAACTGCGAAGCGTCGGCGGAGCATCGTTCCGGCGAAGCGAGGATGGTTCATGGCTGGTCGAGGGCCAGAACCCACCCCGTGACACCTACGAATTCGAGGCCCTGCTTCCGGGCCAGTCATTCGGCGGCGTGCGGCTCGAAGTGCTTCCTGACCCGTCGCTTGCAAGCGACGGCTTCGGTCGGGGTGGCAACGGCAACATCGTGGTATCGAAGCTCGAGGTCGAGATCGAACCCGCCGACGGCGGTGATACCGTGCCCGTGACGCTCGTGCGGGCTGAGGCCGACTACGAGCAGGAGAAGTGGCCTGCGACAGCCGTCCTTCTCGGACAGGCCAAGAAAGGCTGGGCGATTGACGGCCATGATCCGACCAAGCGGCAGCCTCGACAGCTGGCAGTGTTTCCGGCGATCGCCATCAATGTCCAGGAAAACTCACGGCTGGTGGTTCGGATTCGCCAAGAGGCGTTTGACGGGCACACCATCGGCAGGTTCCGCTTGGCGATCACCGGTGCCGACCCATCCGTTCTCGGCGTGGATGGTCTGAACCTACCGAACCCGGTCAAGAAAGCGCTCACGGTGGCCCGCGACGATCGCTCCCCGAAGCAGCGACAAGCCATCCGAAAGTTCTATGTGGACCGCTCTGGCGGCGCCACCAAAGCAGCCGAGGCGACCCTCGGTGCAGCGACCAAAAGCCTTACCAACTTTCGGAACACACTCCCATCGGCGATGGTGATGCAGGAGGGGCCACCGCGGGACGCGTTCGTGTTGATCCGCGGCGAATATGACAAGCGCGGCGAGAAGGTCACGGCGGCGCTTCCAGCCTTTCTGCCACCGCTCCCGGAAGGTTCGAAGGTTGATCGGCTCTCGCTTGCGCGCTGGATCGTCTCGCGTGACAACCCACTGACCGCGCGGGTGCAAGTCAATCGTCTGTGGGAGCGATTCTTCGGTGCCGGCCTTGTGAAGACGAGCGAGAACCTCGGGAGCCAGGCCGAGTTTCCGAGCCATCCGGAACTGCTCGACTGGATGGCAGCCGAATTCATGGAGGGCAACTCGCTGCCTTCGGTCGATGGCCAGCCGGCGAAACCATGGGATATGAAAGCTTTCGTGAAGCTTCTCGTGTCGAGCGCCGTCTACCGCCAGTCGGCCGTCGTGGCGCCAGCGAACCTTGCTCACGATCCCACCAACCGTCTCTTGTCGCGGATTCCGCGCATCCGGCTCCCGGGCGAAATCGTCCGCGACCAGGCGCTCGCGACGTCGGGATTGCTCGTGCCCACGGTCGGCGGCCCGAGCGTCCGGCCTTGGATGCCCGATGGAGTATGGGATGAAACGAGTAAGTACGGCGACCTTCGTGGCTACAAACCCGACACCGGCCCCGGCCGCTACCGCCGCAGCATGTACACGATTTGGAAGCGAACCGCAGCGCCGCCGACGATGCTTCTCTTCGACGCCCCCAACCGCGAGACCTGCCAGGTGAAGCGGTCGCGAACCAACACGCCGCTCCAGGCGCTCGCGTTGCTCAACGAAACCACATTCGTCGAGGCGGCCCACGGCCTGGCGAGGCGAATGATGAGCGCGGGCGGCGATACTCCGGTCTCACGAATCACCCATGGCTTCCGACTGGCGATCGGCCGACAGCCGACAGCCGATGAGCTCGATACGCTTGTCACCGGTTTCAAGGCTGACCTCGCGATATTCGCCGCCGACGCACATGCCGCTGGCAAGTACACCGGGTTTGGGCTCGTCAAGCCGCCGGAGGGCACGCCGCTCCCCGAGTTCGCCGCCTACTCGCTCACCGCGAACGTGTTGATCAACCTCGACGAATTCGTAATGCGGGAGTGACCTCATGAACCACCACCATGTCCTCCGCGTGCAAGACGCGCTCAATCGACGTGTCTTTCTCGGCGGTACCGCTGGCGCGCTCGGTGCCACCGCCCTGGCAAGCCTTCTGGCTCCGGGGGGCACCGCCGCGGCGACCGGTTCGTCGGGGCAGGTCTTCCCAAACTTCCCCGCCAAAGCAAAACGGATTATCTATCTCTTCCAGTCGGGTGCTCCGTCGCAGATGGACCTTTTCGACCCGAAGCCCGAGATGGAGAAGCATCGGGGCGAGGATCTGCCCGCCTCGATCCGGATGGGCCAGCGGCTCACCACGATGACCAGTGGCCAGACGAGTTTTCCGGTGGCCCCTTCTCTCTTCAAATTCGCCCAGCACGGGAAGAGTGGAATGTGGTTCAGCGATCTCGTGCCCCACATGGCCCGCCACGCCGATCGCTGGTGCATGATCCGCTCGATGGAAACCGAGCAGATCAACCACGACCCGGCAATCACCTTCTTTCAAACCGGCCACCAGCTCGCCGGTCGGCCGAGCATCGGCTCGTGGGTGAGCTACGGCTTGGGGAGCGACAACGCCGACCTGCCCGCCTACATCGTGCTGACGAGTTTTGGGTCAGGCCGGAAGGACGATCAGCCACTCTATGACCGGCTCTGGGGCTCGGGATTTCTCCCGACGATTCATCAGGGTGTGCGATTTCGGAACACGGGCGACCCGGTGCTCTACCTTGCCGACCCGCCCGGGATTTCTCGAGACCACCGCCGGGCCACGCTTGATCGGATCGGTGCGCTCAACGCGACCCGTGGAAGCCTGCTCGGCGATCCCGACATCGCCGCCCGTACGGCCCAGTACGAGATGGCCTTCCGGATGCAGGCCAGCGTCCCTGGGATCGTTGACTTCTCCGATGAGCCGGCGCACGTGCTTAACGCCTACGGCCCCGACATCAAGCGACCCGGCAGCTACGCCTTCAACTGCCTGCTCGCGAGGCGGCTCTCGGAGCAAGGCGTGCGGTTCGTGCAGCTCTTTCACATGGGCTGGGACCACCACGGTGGTCTCCCCGCGGCGATTCGCGGCCAATGCCACGACACCGATCAGGCCACGGCCGCCCTGCTCGACGATCTTGATCAGCGAGGCCTCCTCGATGAGACGCTCGTCGTCTGGGGGGGCGAATTCGGCCGCACGATCTACTCCCAGGGTGCGCTCACGGAAACGAACTACGGCCGCGATCACCACCCGCGGTGCTTCACGATGCTCATGGCAGGCGCCGGCGTGAAGGGCGGGCTCACCTGGGGTGCCACCGACGACTACTCCTACAACATCGTGACACCCGATCAGAAGGTCCATGTTCACGATCTCAACGCCACGATCCTCCACCTCATGGGGGTCGACCACCTCCGCCTGACCTTCCCGTACCAGGGCCGCGACTTCCGACTCACCGACGTTCACGGTGAAGTCGTTCACGGCATCCTGAGCTGACCCTTGCCGCCGTAAAGCAGACAGATGAGCGAATCGAGGGGTTGGTGGGGCGAGTGTTGGCCTCGACTGAGTTGAAGCCCTCGGCGATAGCCGGGGGACTGCGGGTTGAAGGCCGTCCAGTTTTCTATTTCAAACGGGCTCGCCCAAGGACCCACCGTCCCCTCGCTGCCGCGAGGGGCTTCCATGCATTTTTGCGCGCATGGCCGCTCCATGAACCTCGGATGTGCTCTCGTTACTTCCGCTGCCAGCGATCGCCTTCTTCGAGCACCCTCCGAGGGCCGTCACCATCGAGCCAGCCGCGGGCCTCGACGTCCTCCCGCAGGAACGCATCCCAGAAGGCCGTCGACGTGGCGAGGATCGCCCGGTGATGATTCGGGTTACGGGTCTCGCGATCACCGGGAAGCGGCCGGTCAGTGAACGCGGAATGTTCAGCGTGATCGAGCACGAGCTCGTAGGCCCTCCCCTTCGGGAGCGCGGGAAAGACCGCGCGCCGCGACTCCACGGTCTGGCCACCGATTCGAGACACGTCATCCGTGCCCGTCATGAGGAGCCAAGGAATCGTCACGTCCGCGAAGGCATCCGCTGGATCCGTCCGTCCCTGCGCCGCGCCTGGGCTCATGATGACCGCAGCCTTGATGCGGGGCTCGACGAATCGATTCTGAACCAGCGGCATCCGCTGCCCACCGACCGCCTGTGTGGTCTGCGCCCCGAAAGAATGGCCAGACATGCCGACGCGTGAGAGATCAACCCTGCCCGCAAGAGGATGGTTTTCTTCGCGAGACCACGCAGCGAGCTGATCGAGCACCGCGGGCACGTCCTCCACGCGAAGCAGGAGGTTCTTCGCCGAGGCCGCCTCCCGCATCGCCGCCATCCGTTGAGCCCGTGGCACGTCCTGCCACACCGATGAATCGCTGCCGGGGTGCTGGAGATACACGGCGGCATAGCCACGGGCCGCCCAGTGTTTCCCGAGGTACGCCCCCATCTCTCGCGAGCCACCGAGGCCGTGACTGAAGAGCACGACCGGAGCAGCCTGAGGTGCTTTTCCGCCATCGGACGGAAGAAAGATACGCACGGGAATCGTCCGTTCCCGTCTGTCGTCGTTCACATCGAGATCGAGCGCAGCAGCCACCGCCGCAGCCGGAACGTCGAGCGGATCGTAGCCATGAGCCACATTCCACGCCATTGCAACAGCCGCGAAGACAATCGCAGTGAATTGGATCGGGCGAGTTCTATGGCGAAGGCACTGCGATTTCCATCGGCTGCAATTGGACGATGACCGTGTGGTCTCTGCGGTCGTCGACCAGCGTGATAAAGTCATCGGTCAGCGCCCTTCCATCCAGAGTGATGTAGTTTCCCTGCGAGGCTTCCCCGCTCCGCTCGATTGTAACGTGATAGAAGGTCTCGCGATAACGATAGTGAATCTGGATTTTCGGCCAGTGTAGCGGGAGGTGGGGAGTGATTTCCAGACGGTCAGAAGACACCTTCAACCCGAGCAACGATTCAATAATGAGGCGATACATCCAGCCCGCGGAACCGGTGTACCAGGTCCAGCCACCTCGGCCCGTGTGCGGGGCCACGCCGTACACGTCGGCAGCCACCACGTAGGGTTCAACACGATAGGCGGAAACCTGTTCTGGCGTTGAGCCATGCGAAATTGGATTAATGAGCGCGAAGAGATCCCACGCGCGTGAGCTATCTCCCATCGCGGCAGTAGCCATCGCTGTCCAGATCGCACTATGCGTGTATTGTCCTCCATTCTCGCGCACACCGGGAACGTACCCTTTGATGTACCCGGGATTGAGATCTGATGTATCGAACGGCGGATCCAGGAGCAGGATCAGGCGGTCGTCAGGTTTCACCAACCGGCGATCGGCGCTCTCCATGGCCTGGCTGGTACGTTCGCTTGTGCCAGCACCTGACAACACCGACCAGCTTTGCGAGAGTGCATCGATTTGGCACTCTTCGTTTACTGCCGAGCCGAGCGGCGTGCCGTCATCAAAATAGGCCCGACGATACCACTCGCCGTCCCAGCCGTGTTCCTCAAGGTTGCTCCGAAGTCGGCCTGCTTCGATCAGATAACGATCGGCGAGGCCTTCATCTCCGTGCTGCCGCGCCAGTTCTGCAAACTGCGTCAGCACATGGAACAGGAAAAACCCGAGCCAGACGCTCTCGCCCCGCCCATGCTGGCCGACGAGATTCATACCGTCATTCCAGTCACCGCAACCCATCAGTGGCAGGCCGTGAATACCGAATCGCAAGCCATTGTCGATCGCACGAACGGCGTGCTCAAAGAGCGTGCCGACGTCGTCCGACACAATCGGCAGATCGTAATTCGACTCCTCGTCGTCGCGTAAGGCGCGTGACGTCAAGAAGGGGATGCGCTCGTCCAGCACGCCGGTATCACCTGTCGTGGCGACATAGCGGCACACGGCCAATGCCAACCAGAGGTAATCATCGGAGAAGTGCGTCCGCACTCCACGCCCCGCTGGCGGATGCCACCAGTGCTGAACGTCTCCTTCTCGAAATTGCCGACCGGCTGCTCGCAGCAGATGCTCGCGGAGCAATTGAGGCTGAGCATGGACCAGGGCCATCGCGTCTTGCAATTGATCCCGGAACCCGAATGCACCGCCCGATTGGTAGAAACCGGAACGTGCCCACATCCGACAAGCGAGAGTCTGATACACGAGCCAGCCATTCGCCAGGAAGTTGACCGCGGGATCGGGAGTCTCCACATGGACGGCGCCCAGTGTCCGACTCCAATACTGCCATACGGCCTCGATGGCCCGGTTGGCGCTGTCAACGCTGCGGAACCGATGGGCCAAGACCTTGGCCTCCGTCGCGCCGCACGCTGATCCCATGGTGAACGTGATCGTCCGTTCCTGTCCGTCTTCGAGGGTGAGCGGCGCCTGAATGGCAGCGCAGGGATCGTAGCCTGCGCCGACACGCCCCGAGAGTCGAACCCGTCCAAGGGCTGCGGGAGTCGCCAGTTTTCCGTTTCGCCCCAGAAACTCTGCGCGGTCTCCGGTGAGCGTGCGACTTGATTCGCTACAGTTGACGAACGCCACGCGATCAGCGAACTCGGGGTTGTAGACATTTTTTGCCAGAATGGCGCCCGTGGCGGGATCAGCCTCTGTCACAACGTGCATGAGCGACTTGCTTCTCGCGGTCCCCAATACGAGCTCCCAATAGCCGGTAATCGACAACTGTCGCGATCGTCCCGAGCGATTGGTGATTTTGAGTTTGTAGAATTTGACGGGGGCATCTGTCGCCACGTAGACGCACAGTTCGGTGGTCAGCCCGTCGTGCGTATGCTCGAAAATGCTGTAGCCGAAGCCATGCCGAACAACGTAGGCATTGTGCCCCCGGGCCGGCAGTGGTGATGGGGACCAGTATTGCCCCGACTCTTCGTCGCGCACATACATTGCCTCGCCGCTGACATCGGTGACGGAGTCGTTGTGCCAGGGTGTCAGGCGAAATTCATGGCTGTTCTCCGCCCACGTGTAGGCGCTTCCACCCTCCGATACAACGGTTCCAAACCCAGGGTTGGCGATGACATTGACCCATGGGGCTGGTGTGGTCGTACCGGATGGCAGGATGGTCACGTACTCGCGACCGTCGCGACTGAATCCGCCAAGGCCGTTGAAAAATGCCAGGTCGCGAAAGGGCGCTCCTTCGGCCGCGGCGGTCTCGGGGCGGCGGCGGACCGGCTTCAATTGAGGAATGGCGATATCCGCACGCCCGCGCCGATCGGCTTGTTCGACCAGCGTTCCGCCGTCATCCAGCAAGACAACCCGCGCAACGGTCTGCAGCAGCTCGCGATCCTCCTCAGACATCTGTTCGCCGCGGCGAATAAAAACGCCGCCAGGACGGTCGACAAGCGAGGCCTCCGGACTGGCAGCAACCAGATCGATGATCGCCTCCTGGAGCGTCTGCCGGTACACCGAGTCGTCCTCATTCCAAATGACGAGGTCCACCGCGAGCCCCTTGAGCCGCCAGTAGGCATGCGCCTGCACAACGTGCCGCACTAGGGAGAGTCGATCGTGGTCGCGAATTCGGACGAGCACGATTGGCACGTCGCCCGAGATTCCATAGCCCCACAAACCCGATTGACCTCGGCGATTGCGAAGAAGCGTGCTCGCCCTGGCACGATGCGTGCCTGACGCATAAATGATGGATCCTGTAAATCGGCCATAGACTTGTGCGTCGGCCTCGGTCGCGTTGAGCTGCTGAAGCAGGATGTGACCGTGCGTCCAGGCCAAGTCAAACACGCGATCGGTGAGGCTCGGATCGCTATATCGTTCGGTGAGTGCATCAACGGCAGCGCGCGACTCACCCGCCCCAGTGACGATGTTGATCTGAACGGATTCATTCGGTTGCAGCACCACCAGTTGGCGAATACTGACGATCGGATCGAGCACCGGGCCTTCGCTGTTGGAAAGCGGTGACTTCCCCACCAGGGCAGCAGGGGCAGCGAGCGTTCGATGCCGGCCGATGAAACGCGCGCGATCCGTTTCGTACGAGGGCTCGCCTACGGTCTGCCCCTGCACGGTCATCATGTGCGTCATCCAAGGAGGGTGCTCCTCCGTGGAACGCGGACGACGTGTGCAATAGATCGCCTGTCGCGCCCGAACGAGCTCGGTCTGCACAAAGAGGTTGCTGAACGCCGGATGGGCTTCGTCTTGCGCCTGCGTTGCCAATACGATTTCTGCATAGCTCGTAATCTCGAGGGTGCGGCGCACGTCGGAACGGTTCGTGAGGGTCACACGGCGCAGTTCGATATCGTCCTCGGGCGAGACACTGATCTGGGTATAGGTTTCGATCAACTCATCCCTGCGGCGAAACTCAGCACGGGCCTGGCTAAAGATCGCCTCATAGTTGCTGCCCGGCTTGAGGGTCGGTTGCCAGGCATTGGACCAAAAGATGCCGCTGTCCAGATCGCGGACATAGCAGAAGCTACCGTAACAATCACGTGTCGCGTCCTCTCGCCAGCGAGTGACGGCCAAATCGCACCAGCGGCTGTATCCACCGCCGGCACTTGTGATGGCCACGTGATAGCGGCCGTTGGAGAGTAGGTGCGCTTCGATTGTTGCACTGTTGGGATCGGTAATGACTCGCATGCTCCCGCTTTCCTCGGCAGTCACGAGCCGCGTCACATTGGCTTCGCTCGCATGCGGAAACACGGGAGCGGTGGCCTTGGGAACCCGCTCTTGCAAGAGCAACTCTGCGGAACGCAACATGGGATCGGCAAGGAAGCGGCGCTGCATGGGTTGGTCAAGAAGCACGTACGCCAGCGCCAAGAAGGTCATGCCTTTGTGATGCGCCATGAACTGCCGAACGGTAACGCTCTTGGCACCTGGGGGCAACCGTGATGGGGTGTAGTCGATGGCTTCATAAAAACCATACGCCCCTTGTTGGCCGTCCGCCGAGAGCCGCTGCAGATTCTGACAAGCTGCCTCGGGCGCGACCATGAGCGCCAGTGCACTTGCGTACGGCGCGATCACCAAGTCCTCAGCCAAACCGCGCTTCAAACCCAGGCCGGGCACGCCAAACGCCCGATACTGATACGTCCTGTGTTGGTCGATGGCGTTATAACCCGATTCAGAAATCCCCCACGGCACTCCTCGCTGGCGCCCATAGGCTATCTGCCGGAGGACCACGGCATGATAGGTCCGGTCGAGGAGCGTGTTCTCATAGTTGGGCATCACGAGCAGTGGCATCAGGTACTCGAACATCGAACCGCTCCAACTCAGCAATGCCGGTGCTCTGCCCGCACTCGTCAAGAGCCGCCCCAGCGCGAACCAATGCTCCTGATTGAAGTACCCCTGTGCAATCATGACGAAGCTGCACAGGCGGGCCTCCGAGGCCAGCAGATCATAAAAGCTCCCGTCTAATCGCCGCTCGGTAACGTTGTAGCCAACCGCGAAGAGGTGACGAGTCGGGCTGTACAGCAACTCGAAATCCATCTCTGCCAACTCGCGGGCTTGGGCAGCGACTGCTTGCAAGCGAAGGATCCTGACTGCTGCATGCTCTGATGACAGCTGAAACGCCCCACGAAGTTGGTCGAGCCACGGTCTGTCGGGAGGCGACGCTTCCGCAAGAATTGATTCGATGAGCGGCAATGCGGAGCCCGGCAATTCAGCCACATCCCGGACGGTGGCGCCCGCGTCGAGGTGCGTTAAGAGCGCTTGCAGCAACCTCACTCGTTCAAGTTGTGCGACGGATCCGGTCTCCCAGAAGTGTTCCGGAGGAGCGGGCAGCGTGAGCCACCCCGCCACGTTGAGTAGGTCGGCGTGATGGTCTCGGCAACTACGGTCGTAGGCGAACGTCCACCACGCAACTTCGGAGTCAGGGCTGCTACCCGCATTGAGTTCATCGGTAGTCAGTTCGAGCCGCGCCAAAAGATGGTGTGCGGCACTGAGCGAAGTGGGCTCTTGGTTGAGGTCTTCGATCGCCCTTTCGATCTTGCGCAACACATCGGCGCCGACTCGTGGAGCGATTGTTTTGCGGGTGGACTCAAGGAGAATTCGAAGCGTATCGCGTAACCCACCAAAGAGACGGCGTGGCAAGACACGTGCATCACCGAGTTCCACGCACCCGCTACTCAGAACCAGGAGATTCGCCACCAGATTTCCGCTGTCGACCGCCGATACATAGCGCGGATTGAGCGGCACGAGTGACCGGGTGTCGTACCAGTTGAAGAAGTGCCCGCGGTAGCGCTCCATGCGAGACAACGTGTCGAACGTGTGCTGCGTCCGTTCGAGGAAGCGCGCCGCCGAACAGTATCCGAAGTCGACTGCTGCCAGGTCCGCCAAGAGCGCCATACCAATGTTCGTCGGACTGGTTCGTGGCGCGACGACCAGTTCGGGGTTTTGCTGGATATTGTCCGGCGGCAGCCAATTCTCCTTCTCGGTGACGAATTCCTCGAAGTATCTCCAGGTCCGCCGTGAGAGTGTTTCCAGAAAGTGACGCTGATCAACGGAAAGCTTCGAGGTTCGCTTGGGGATCGGCTGGCTGAGCCACCAGGCCAGCAGCGGCGAAACCCACCAGGCAGCGAGCCAAGGAGCCGCATAGGGCAGCACCTGGGGTTGGTAGCTGACAATCGCCAGGAAGGTCGTCGTAGCCAAGGCGGGAGCAATGATCATTGAGCGAATTGTTGCTGGCAGTGTGCCTGTGTGGCCTCTTTCTGAGTCGCTGGCGGTCTTCCATTCGAGCAGTCGCCGTTTACTCCACACCATGCGAAACAGCGTACGCAGAATCGCATCCGCGCAAACGGCGGCTTCATAGGGCAGAAAGGCGAGGGCAAGCCCACTCTGAGCCAGCGGTCGAACGAGTGACTTGAGCGTCACGCCCCAATGCAGTCGCAGCGGAAGGTTCACAGGCTTGCGAAACAGTGCCGTCAGTGCTCCGACCAGGACGGGCAGCAAGACCAGGCTCGCGAGGAAGACCGCCATCGCTCCGGCGGCCTCCGGCAAGGCCAGCCACGAGACGAGCAGGACCAGCAGCAGGCACATCGGCGTGAGGCTGCGGCGCAGGTTGTCGAGTATCTTCCACTGCGACAAAACCGAGATCGGATTGCGGACACGTTGCCCTATCTGGCTCTGGACCCAGGGAAGGAGCCACGTGGCAATCTGCCAGTCGCCGCGCATCCAGCGATGCCGACGGGCCATATCGACCGTGTAGCGCGAGGGATGCTCCTCGTAGAGGGTCACGTCGCTGAGCAAGGCCGAGCGGCAGTACGCTCCTTCGATTAAGTCGTGGCTTAGAATCGCGTTGTCTGGAAAGACACAACAAAGCCTTTCAAAAGAATCCACCTCATAGATTCCCTTGCCAACAAAGGACCCCTCGCCAAAGAGATCTTGATACACGTCGGATACGACGCGCGTGTAGGGATCGATGCCCGGTTCATCAGAATAGAGCTCCACGAAGCGGGATCGCTCGGTGGTAGGCAGGCTCACGCCAACTCGCGGCTGGAGAATCGTGTAGCCATCGACGACGCGGCCGAGCTTGGCATCAAATACAGGCTGATTGAGTCGATGCGCGAGCGTACCCACCATCATCTGGGCTGAGTCGCGCGGCAATTGCGTGTCCGTGTCGAGGGTTATGACATATCGCACGCCCGACAGCACGGCGGTGGAGCCGACAACCTGGGCAAATCCATCCGCTGCCCCACGCAGCAGGGCGTTGAGGTCGGAGAGCTTGCCACGTTTACGCTCGCGGCCCATCCAACAACTCTCTTGTTCATTCCAGCGACGCGCGCGATGGAAGAGGTAGAAGATAGTGGGTCGCGCGGCGGCATACTTCTCATTCAGGCGCTCGATCCCTTCGCTGGCGAGACGCACCAGCTCCGGATCGCCAGGCAGCGTCTCTGCGGCGGCGTCGACGAAGTCCGTCACCAGGGCAAAATGCAGGCAGTGGTCGCGGTTGGCCAGATAGCGAACCTCGAGGCCATCGAGCAGACGATCGATTCCAGCGGAACTGGTGAGCATGGTGGGAACCGCCACCAGGGTGCGATGCTCGGGAGGAATGCCTTCCTTGAAATCCATGCGCGGTAGCGACTGCGGACTCAGCAGTTCCGTCGCTAGCCAATTGGCTAAAGCGACTCCTAAGTTCGAAGCGCAGACCACTCCTGGCAAGGCCAGGAGAAGCAACGCAGGCCAGCCACTTTCGAGTTGATGCAGACGACCTAAGAGGAGCAAAGTGGCGACGAGGCTGACCGCACTGAGACAACTCAAGTACACCGTCAGGGGGAACTTCCGCCGCAGCTTGTCAATGAGCACACTGGGCGAAAGCCGCATTTCCGCGAATCGTTCGAGCGTCGGCCGGCCACGGTCGACCAGAAAATAGCCAACGTGTGCCGCGCGGTCCGCTGGTGCTTCGCGGGCATGGTGCTCGGCAAGTTGCACCGCCTTGCGAGCCACGTCGTATTCTGTGAGCTGGCTGCGCCGCGCGATGCCCTCGACTGCATGCCGGTAGCGGTCGCGAGTGGCGAAATCCATTCGCGCATAGATTCCAGACGGGTCATCCGCCAAGGTGTGTTCTACTAAGCTCTGCTCACCGACGAATTGCCTCCAATCGCTCGAGTCGAGAAACCGCAGGCTATTGATGCTGTTGCCGATTGAAACCTGGTCGGCCGCCTGCGATTGGCCCTCGGCACGCACCAAGTCTTCCGTTGTCAGCCCTTGATCGGCCAGACGGTGCTCGATCCAGTCGCTCGCGAAGGCAAAGTTTGGATTCTGACCCTGTAAGTGCCGCGTCAGTTCTGCCAGGAAAGCGCCCGAAAGCGTCGGATCATCGCGTGCCATGTCCGCCAGAACCAGGATCAAGTCGGTCGGCTTCTGCTCGACGATCTGGACCATGCGCTCGGCCCAATCACTCGCGAGGTCGCGGTCGCGTCGTGCTGAAGCGATTCGAACGGCGACACGTCGTAGATTTTCAATGAGTGCCAACCGGAGCATCAAGGGGAGCGCCCAGAGCTCGCCAAGCGTAAGCGGCTCGACAGACTGATAGGAAGTCACGAAGCCGTTGAGGCTGGCAGCATCGACGCGGCCGTCGACATGGGCGATGAGCTCGAGCGCGATTCCGTAGGCCCGCGGAAAATTCGCCGCAGGCCCGTTCGCCAGACGCGGCAATTCGCGGCTGTAGGACGGGGGAAGCAGCCGACGGATGGCGCGAATCTGTTCTTCCACCAGATAGAAGTTGTCGAGCAGCCATTCGGCAGCGGGCTCGATACAGCGGCTTTGATCTGCGGCTGCACTCACGAGATCGTACGTCTCGATGAGGACACGCTCGTTTTCGCCGAGTCGCGGCAAAAGCTTGTCGCCCGCCCGCCCGACAGCCAGACGATGGGAGGCCGCGATGGACTTCGCGTGCCGCTCGAGCTGGTCAATACTAAAGAGTTCTGCGCGGAGCGGCTTTTCGTCAGCGCGGCCGGCCAGCATGGCTTCGAGAGCTGCACTCCGCCGCCACGCCATTAGCCGCAGCAGTTTTTCCAAGAAATCCGAAACATGCACTGAACCTCCCTTGCATGTGCGCCGTTGAACGCATCAAGCGCGAAAGCGTCGAGTATACAGCAAATCGAACATCTCCGGAGTCGTGCGCGACGGCGTCGAGCGTGCAGGCCTCGCCCGACGGGCTGCCAGCGACCGACATTCACTTGCGGTGACGAAGGCGTCATTGACCGTCCTAGACTTCCCGCGACACGATGATGCAGTTGTCACCAAGGTCGAGGTCGTCTTCCTCCTCGATCGGCTTGCCGCGGTCATCGAGCTTCACGTCGGCCTCGGCTGTCTTCCGTTTGGCCACCGCGAGAAGCTGCTCGTAGAGCTTCGCCCGATCGACGCCGTTGATCTGGGAGACGGCACCGGCCACTTCACCCAAGTACCGCAGGAAGATGTTCCGCCGCTGCCCTTCCTGGGCCACGCGAAGCCGGCGGCGGAGGTACATCCCAAGCTTGCGGCCAACAGCCTGGAGCGCGAGGCGAAGCTCCTTCTGAATCTCGGGGTAGTGGGCAATGGCCTCCTTCGATTCACTCGTGAAGGGCACCCACACGCTCGCGACATGCACCATCACCGTCACGGGCCCTGAGGGGAGGCTCCCGCGAGACTGCGAGAGACCGTAGGACCGCCAGTTGGTAGAAAGGATTGTCTGCGTCACGGCGCAGGCGGCGTGCTGGAACTGGAGTGGCACGCGGTTGGCAAACCGCAGGACCGACATGCTCTGTCCTTCCTCGACGCTCACATGCTGCATCGCCTCATGGAGGGCATCGAGCTGCTGCTTCTTGAGCTTTGAGGGTGACTGCCGCGGAGCGAGCTCTGCCTCGGTGAGAATCTTGTCGGCCCCTTCGGCTCCGACACCGGCAAACGTCGTCGTCAAAAACTGCCGAAGGCTGCGGGCATCGCTCTCTCCGGCAAGCTCGCCGAGGGCCTCGCGAGTCACCTTCTGCGTGGCCACGCCGCCACCAAAGGCGAGTGCCGCCTCGATCACGAAAGGGTTGCCGCGATACACCGACGGAGGTCTGGTAGCCGCGGTAAAAAACTCACCGGGCACCACTTGCCGGAGACCGGCTAGGAGTCGCTGCTCACCGATCGGCACGACGCAATCGGTTGCCGGCGGCGGAATCTTTGTGTCCTGAATGGCTTTGTAGAGAGCATCGGCCTCGCCGCGGCCGAGTTTGCCCGCGGTAACCCGCGTCGAGAGTTTCGCCGTATCGCAGAGCTTCTTGGCCGTGCCGTGGGAGACCCGCGAGAAGGACTGCGTGAGAAACTGTGCGAGCGTGATCTTGGGATTTTCTTGGAGCATCGTCACGAGGCGGCCCAACTCAACGCCGTACGGATGCGGCTTAATTTCTTTGGGTTCTGGCGGAAGATCATCACTTGCCCGTTCGAGAATCCGTTCCTGCCCGTCGGGCCCGGCGAAGTGAATGCGGGCATGCGGATTCGAGATCGCGGTCTGTTCGAGATACTCCTCGACGCTTCCCTTGCCCCGCTGGAACTTCGCCTCCATCTCGATCGTGACACGGGTGCCATGGTTGATCGGCTCGCCGCGGTCGTTCTCCGCGACCCACTCGATCGAGTGCTTCTTCATGAGCTCGGCCCCACCCTTGCCGACCGGGATATCGACCCCTTCTCCCTTGCCGTTCAGGATCTCGGGCTGGTTTGTTTTCGTGTCGATCCGCAGCTCGTAGTAGTGGGCCGGGTGTTTCTTATCGATCTTGGAAATGATCTTCACCGGCTTGCCGGTGGTGAGCACTCCATACATGCCGGCCGCCGAGATGCCGATACCCTGCTGGCCACGACTCATCCGCAGCCGATGAAACTTGGAGCCATAGAGCAGCTTGCCGAAAATGAGCGGGATCTGCTTGCTGACAATCCCGGGGCCGTTGTCCTGCACCCCCATCCGGTAACGACTGCCGCTTTCCCCGACCTGCTCGATATGAACCCAGAGCTCCGGAAGGATGCCTGCCTCTTCGCAGGCATCGAGCGAGTTGTCGACCGCTTCCTTCACGCTCGTCAGGAGCGCCTTGCGGGGCGAGTCGAAGCCAAGCAAGTGGCGGTTCTTGGCAAAGAACTCGCTGACCGAGATATCGCGCTGGCCGGCGGCAAGGGTCTGGGCCGTGGCGCGGCGTTTCGTTGGCTTGGACGGCGGCGGCGGCGCCGTGACGGTGGGTAGGTCGTCCGAGGCCTCTTCGCTTCGCTCCGAAGAGCGGGCACGCTTTGCTTTGACGGCGCTGGCCATGAACACTCCGCGGAGAAGCTGCTGGCAGCTTGTGGAACAAGTTTGCCGCCGCACGAAGCGGCGATCGCCGACCATGGAAAACCTTGGCTTTTCCATCGGTCGGCCAACGATGGAAAAAGGCCATGGAGGGCTTTTTCCACGGACCGCTAGAGACTTTGATCGCCTCAGGGCGAGTTGGCAAGTGGGGCCGAGTTTGCCGGTCAGGGCGGGACTGATGGCCGCGCGGGCTCCTGCCCCTGCCGTGGAAAGGTGTGCCTGTCGGGCAGGACGACCCATCGGAACATGCCCAGAGTAATGCGCGGGCTCGCATCTCGCCGACCTTTCCCATATTGGGGGCGCTGGGTCACTTTCCTAGTCTACGGTTGCGCGCCACCCCGTCGCGGGAGATCCTTTCGATGCCACGCTCAGTCGCCTGCCGTCGCTCGCTCATGATCGCGGTCGTCGCTCTCGGATGCTTTGGGGAAATCACGGCCTTCGCTTTGCCGATCGACGGCGGCGTCGAGGGCCCCACGCCCGACGTCTTCTACAACTTCTATACGCCGCCGGTGCCCGTCGGACCGTATCCGGCGATGGGCGCCCAGCTCTACGTGTCGCCCAGGCCCGTGCCGCCGCGGGTCGGACATACATGGCATACGTATCCACCGTTCATGCCCCACGAGTTCTTGTACCAGCATCGCCGCAAGTATGTGCGGCCCGCTGGCGTCACGGGCATGCGGACCACTGTTCACGGCTACTGGTGGTGAGGAGAAGCAATATGTATCGGGTTCAGAGTTTCACACTCGGGTTTCTCACCATCACTGCCCTGGCGGCATGCCTCATTGCCAGCCCCGCGGCTGCTGGAGGCCATGGGCGGCATAGCCAAAACGGCTACGCCGAATGCTGCCAGCAGGGTGCGTGCTGTCAGGGTGACGCATGCGGGCATGGCCACTGCCAGCGGGGCTGCAAGGGACATCACTGCAACCACTGCGGCCCTGGCATGTGCAGCCACGGCGACTGCGGTCACTACCACAAGCATGACACGATCGAGAAGCGGTACTTCCTCCGCAGCCAGGGCAAGAGCTGGCACAGCGCCTGGTACGACCCCGCCGAGGGCAGACCCATCGCGCTGGTCGTTCCACCCACAGCCGAGTTTCAGACGCAGTACTCCTGGGGAGTTCCCAGTTCGCGCGTGGCGCCGATCTACCACCAGTTCCGCCGGCCCTATCCAGGGCCCGGTGCGGTGGCGGGTGGCGGCGGCGGCTTCCTGCCCACGCCGAATCAGCCCAGCGACACGGTCCAATTTGGCGTGAACGCCGTTCGCGGCCCGTGGAACGGCTATTGATTATCGCCGGGTGGCGTCGAGATCGTCGGCGGTCATCCAGCGGGCGGCCAGCTCCTCACTCACATCTGCCGCCGCGGCAGGTTCGGGCGTGGGTACGCGGCGCCCCGTCGCAAGCGCACAGAGCATCCGTCGGTCAGCGGCGGCAGTCCGTGGCAACTGCTCGGCCAACACGGCCATGCCCGCCGGGTTGCGAGTGGCGGCAGACGCAAACTGGCTGACGAAGAGACAGATCTCGTGGACATTCGCGGCAGCGCTCCGCACGATCAGTGGTTGGAGCGTGCGGGTCACGAGTTCGAGGCCCAGCCCATCGACGTCAAGAAACGCCTCGACCTCCATGCGCTGCACCGTGCGACCGTCCACAACGACCGGCTGATAGCGGACCGCGATCAAGCACGATCCCGTCAGGCGTTTTGGAGCCAGGGGTCCGGTGTAGCCGCCACTCCCATGAAATACCAACAGGCTGCCATCCGGACCGGCCTCATGATGCATGAGCCGGACGAGGCCCTCAGTCCCGTATCCGTCGGCAAGCCGCCAGCATCCAGGGCCTGTAGGATCGAGCGCGACCCGACTGATCCCGAGTACCCTCCATACGTCGACGAGTGTTTCAGGCTTCGTGAGGACGAACTCGAGCAGGGCAGCATCACACTGGACCATCTCGGCTGGGAGCCGTCGGTAGAGCGTGGTCGCCTGATGAAAATGCTCGATGATACGGCGATCATCAGCCGCCATGCGAAGAGCGGGAAGAGCATTGAGGCCTCGACGGCATGCGTCGCGGCCACCGGTACCTGCGTCGGCACTCGACGACGCTGAAACCCCTCGGGAAGTTGTCTGGTCAGCGGCATCCGCCACGCCAGCCATCAGACAGACCATCCCCGACAGAATCGCCCAAGCGATCCGCGCAGTCATACTGGAGCCCCCCCTCATCCTGCCTCCCCGTGAGCGGGCCGCCCCGGCGCCGCTCCCACTCCTGTTGTTCGGCGTCAGGGCCGCGCCCTGACCAATGAATCTTCGTCACGATTCGGGAACTCCACGCCATCCCCCTAGCTTGCCACCATTCCACACGGCATCGATTCAAGCGTGATGGAAGCCAGAAGATGGGGTAGTCACCCACGATGGCGAGCCCTGGCGCTTGCGGCGGTCCCCGCGTGCGAGGAGTTCGAGGGTGAAAAAAGGCCGTGAATGGCTTTCGGCACCGCTCTTCGGCAAACGCGGTCGATCGTCTCTTGGCCCACGGGCTGCGGTTTTCTAACGTCTCTTCCCTGTCTCGCAGCCCTCTCGTCCGCGTTCGATGCTCACACTTCACGACTCATCCTCCGCGGAACCACCGTCGCCCGGAAAGCCCTCAGGGCATGCCAACTCCCTGCTCGCGCGGGGACTCGTAGCCTGGACTCGCTTCTGCCTGGCGCAGCCGTGGTTCGTGTTCCTCATGGCCGTCGCCCTGGCGGTCGGTGCGGCGGCATGGTCGGCTGGCAACCTTGGCTACAAGGTCAGCCGCATCGACCTCCTCGATCCCGACAGCGATTACAACAAACTGTGGATCGATTACATCCGTGAGTTCGGTGAAGACGACGATGCCGTGATCGTCGTGGAAGGCGAATCACGCGAGCACGTGATTGACGTACTCGGGGATCTCTCGCGGGTCGTTGACGGCCAGAAGGATCTCTTCCGCTCTGTCCTCCATGAGGTGGACCTCTCGCAGATTCGCTCCAAGGGGCTTCACTACCTCTCCCCGACAGATCTCGCCGCGCTCGATGCGTTCATCGAGCGGACCGAGCCGATCATTGAAGGCGGCTGGGCCCAGCTGCGAGTGGGCACGATGGTCGCTGGGCTCGCCGGCCAGATGGTAGCCGGCGCGGGCGAGCCTGCCGGCGGCGAGAACACGACCGCATCACTCGAGCGACTCAGCGAAAGCCTGCTCGCGGCCCTCGAGGCGCCGGCGCCCCAGCCCGGGCGGGCACCGGAGTACTCCTCCCCCTGGCCGAGCATGCCGGAATCGCTCTCCACCCTTCGCGATCTCTCGAGCCAGCACCTCCTGGCCAAGGAGGGCAAGCTCGGCTTTGTCCTCTTGCGGCTTGCCAAGCAGGAGGGTGGCTTTGCGGGAGCCTCTCGCGCGACGGATGAACTGCGACGGATCATCGCTGCCGTCGGCCAGCGGCATCCGGGGATCACGATCGGCCTCACGGGCCTCCCGGTGATGGAAGACGACGAGATGCGGACCAGTCAGGAGTCGATGATCTATGCGAGTGTGTTGTCACTCGGGGCGGTGATTCTGATCATCGTGACGGGCTTCGGCGGCGTTCGGCATGCCGTCATGGCCAACGGCGTCCTCATCATCGGCATGGCCTGGGCATTCGCATGGGCCACCGCCAGCGTCGGTCACCTCAACATCCTCAGTGTCACCTTCACGGTGACCATGATCGGCGTGGGGATCGACTACGGCACCTACTACATCGGCCGATACCTCGAGGACCGTCGTCGCGGACTTGCCTGTGACGAGGCGCTGCTCGAGGCGAGCGGCGCGGTAGGCCCTGGCATTCTTACTGGCGCCATCACGACGAGCGTCGCCTTCTTTGCCGCGGCGCTCACCAGCTTCGTGGGCGTTGCGGAGCTGGGGCTGATCGCAGGGGGCGGCATTCTCATGTGTGCCGCCGCTGAATTGCTCGTGCTTCCGGCCGTCGTGGCGATCATCGATCGAGGATTCCTCGGACGTCGAATCCCAGAGCCGGTGCCAGTGCACTCGTGGCTAGCGCCCTTCATGCGGCATCCGCGATTCGTGACGCTCGCTGCAATCGCCTGCTCGCTGGCGCTTGCCGGCGGCCTCCATGAGCTCGACTATGACCACAACCTCCTCAATCTCCAGGCCGAAGGCCTCGAGAGCGTCGAGGTTGAGAAACGGCTCCTCTCCGAGTGCGACCAGAGCGTCTGGTACGCCCTCTCGATCGCCGACTCGCGTGAGCAGTTGCTGGAGCGGAAGGAGCGGCTCATGGCCCTCCCGAGCGTGGACCGCGTGGACGAGATCGCCTCTCTGCTCCCGGTTGATGAGGATCTCAAGCGGCCCACGATCGAGCGGATCGGTCAGCGACTCGCCAAGCTTCCGGAGCGACCCCCGGAAATTCCCGTCGACCGCCTCGAAGCCCTCGGAGAGACGCTCGCCTGGGCCCAGGCCGAGGTCGCCAAGCGGCCCGGTGGCCTGCGAACCGCGTGGCACCTTGAGCGCGCACGAGAAAGCCTCCGCACGAAAGGCCCCGAGGAGTGCTACCGCGCTCTCGCCGCCTTTCAACAGCGGTCTGCTGGCGAGCTGCTCAGCCGGTTGCATGCTCTTGCTGCGGTATCCAACCCCGCTCCTCCCGCGCTCGACGACTTGCCGCCGAGCCTCGTGGAGCGGTTCGTGGGTTCGAGCGGTCGCCATCTCCTCAAGATCTACGGACGAGGTGACATCTGGAACTTCAAGTCGCTCGAGCGGTTCGTCCACGATGTCCGCAGCATCGACCCACGGGCAACGGGCAATCCCCTTCAGGCGTATGAAGCCTCCCTGGAGATGAAGCGGAGCTATGAACAGGCGGGCCTCTCGGCGCTCGCCGTGATTCTGTTCGTCCTCTGGCTCGACTTCCGAAGTATCCGCCACTCCCTCCTTGCCGTGCTCCCGCTCATTGTGGGAGTCGTTCAGATGCTCGGCCTGATGGGGCTCGTTGGCCTCGACCTGAACCCAGCGAATCTCATTGGCATCCCGCTCGTTCTTGGGATCGCGGTGGATTACGGCGTGCACGTCATGCACGACTTCCTGGAGCGGCCAGGCCCGTACCGCATGAGTGCGTCCACGGCCAACTCCGTGCTCGTCGATGCGCTCACCACCATCCTCGGATTTGGAGCCCTCATGGTGGCGAGTCACCGCGGCCTTGAGAGCCTCGGCCGGCTGCTCACGCTGGGTGTGGCCTGCTGCACCTTCACGGCCCTGATCGTGCTGCCGGCAGTCCTCACCTGGCTGCAACCTGCCCACCATGTCGATGAAGAAACGGCCGACGCCGCTGAGGCAGCAGACGCCTCGGACGAAGGAGCCGACGACGCGGTGGACGTGCGGCTGGCGGCCTGAGCGTGCGGCAGCGGCTCATTCCCGCCTTGTGCCCTCAGGCCCGGCGCGGTACCTCCGCACCGAATCACGTCCACCGAACCTTTAGGTGTGTCCATGAAAGTCGCTTTCTTGCCACTCGTCGCGCTGACCATGCTTCTGGTCGCGGAAACCGCCTCAAAGGCCGAAGAGCTGGCGGTGAATCTCGCGATGGAGGATCAGTTTGAGAACCGCTGCGCCACCGCGGCCCTGCGCGGCCACGTTGTCGTGCTCGTGTACGCCGGTCGCCACGGTTCCGAAGCCGCCGTCGATCTCGGCCGCAAACTGCACACCCACTACCACCCATCCGCTGCCGGGGCCGATCCCGCAGAGCAGGCGAAGCAGCCGGTCATCGGCATCGCCGGCTGGCCGGCCGGTGTACCGGTCCCGGACGTGCATGTGATCCCGGTGGCCTGCGTACCAGAAGTGCCCAAGATGCTCCGCGCCCTTGTCCGCTCGCAGATCCGCAAGGGCTCACCGCACCTGCCGGTGTGGCTCGACTACGAGGACGCGATGCGAAAGGGTTTCGGGATCGTGCCCGACGAGCCGAACGTGCTCGTGCTTGATACGGCTGGCACGGCCCGAGGTGTCACGGTCGGGCAGCCCGACGCCGCCATCTATGCCCAGATCCTGGCATCGATCGATGGGCTCCGAGCCCAAGCTCTTCCGACTATCCGAACCGCCGCCGTCCCCCTGCCCGCCGTGCAATAGCGACGCCGCGAGCGAGCGTGTGAGCCACTCTGAAACAGACACATGAGCCGCGGCCTCCTTGCGGACTCCGGAGCCACTGAGTCATTGGTTCAGTGGTGCCACCATCCGGTTGTCGCGGCGAACCCAGATCGTGGTCCGCCAGAAACCCGTGATGTAGGGGCCGGGGCCTGGGAAATCATGGCGCTCAAACGAGGGTGGGACCAGTCGCATCGCGGGCGCATAGTATTCGCGTTCGGAGTTGTCCCAGACCAAGCACCCTCCGATACGGACCTTTGCCAGGGCATGCTTCACGCACGAAGGTCGCGCACGCCCATCGATCACGACGATGTCAAAGAACTCATCGGCGAAGCAATCGATCTGCGACGCATACGAACGAAAGTCACAGCCGCGGTAGCTGTCGGCATTTGAAACGTAGCCGTTCCAGTCGTCTGCCCGCGCCTTCACGGCTTCGTCGTTTCGCTCGGGCACATGGAGGAAGCCCTGCCAGTTCGTCAGGTGGCGACCGTGGATCGTGGTCTGCACCCGCTCATACCAGGCCGGATCATGTTCCACGGAGTAGACGCTGGCAGCGCGGCGGGCGAAATACAGACTGGAGCCCCCGCTGCCCCATTCAAAGACACGTTCGTATGAGGCCAGCTGAGTCTCCAGAAACTCAACGGCACCGAACGTCAGCCAGGGGCGCTCGTCGCTCATGCTGTCGCAATCGCCCCGAAGCGACCGCTGCCAGGCCGGCAACCAGCCGTAGAGTTGCCGCCAGGTCGGTGGGGAAGAATGCTCGCTCCGACACCGCCAGGCCTGACGCCAGTATCGATAGGTATTCACACTGGTACTCCAAGAAGCGGGCGAAGATAGCCGCTGATGCCTAGCTTCGACGGTCCTTCAGCCGACGGCTTGCACGGGCGAGTGCTTCCCTTTCGGCCGGTGTAAGGCTTGCCTCGCCTGAGCGAGTGATCTTCTCGAGAAGCCTATCCACCTCTTGCTCGAGCAGAACATCGTCCGCATCGGCACCACCCGAACGTCCCGACGGATCGTCCTCGGGCCGAAGGATGCGCAGCTGCGGCGGGCGAACCTTGGCGAGGAGCTGGCCCGGCCAATCGGTGAGCGCCGAAAAATCCATCCGCCGCCAGGCGTAGACCACGCCGAAGGCGGCGCCCGCCAGATGAGCCACGTGCGCGATGTTGCCCGCATGACTTCCAGCACCTCGGAGATCCGAGAAGAGATACAGCACACCCAGCGCCCAGGCAGGCACAGGAAGCACGCCATAGATGAGCACCGTCTCCCGCGGGTAGTACCAGATGAAGGCGGCGAGCACCGCCATCACACCGCCGGAAGCGCCCACCAACCGCGGCACCGCCCCACCGCCGAAGCCGCCGGTGAACTGTTCACCGACCACCCACGCGAGGCCAGCCAACACGATTGCCACACAGTAGAAGCGGATGAACTCCGCCTTGCCTGTGATGCCCTCGACCGGGCGGCCGAAGAACCAGAGCGTGAGCATGTTGAAAACGATGTGCCAAATGTCGTACGGCGCGCCGGGTGCCTCGAGACTCGGCCCGGCGTGCAGAAACCCATAGGTGAGCAACTGCCAGGCCTGCCAGGGCTTCTGGAAGAGGTTGGCCTTCAGGCACAAGAAGTCGTTGAGCGAAAACGGCAACGACACGACCTCGCGGAACAGATCGCCAGCGAGAATGAAGTTGGCCAGCCAAATCGCTGCCGTCAACGCGATAATCGTGTTCACGCCCGACCAGTCGGCCATGCCGCCGGCGGCCGATGGCGAACGGTAATAGCCTCGGTCCTGAAAGCCCATGGGGACCGCCTCGCGGGGCGGGTCGGAGAGAATGTGCGGGGATGACGTCGTCATCGTAGAGGTGCCGAGCAGCATGGGGCAACCGTGGACGCCCGACGCCGCTGCCATCGCGCTCGAGCGTGTGCTACGCTGCGACCCGCGCGGGCCCGGCGGCGGGCTCGAGAAGCTGCGCGGCGGACGGCAAAACACACAGCACAGGGGAGACGAGCGATGGCAACCAACGGCACGCTTGGCAGGAAGCTGCGAATGGGGATCGTGGGGGGCGGTCAGGGCTCGTTCATTGGCAGGGTGCATGTTACGGCTGCCGTCCTCGACAACCGCGCGGCGCTTGTGGCCGGTGCCTTCTCGAGTGATGCAGAACGCTCCAAGGCGAGCGCTGCCGACTATGACGTTCCACTCAACCGCGCCTATGGTTCGTTCGCGGAGATGTTCGCCGCAGAACGGGCTCTGCCGGAGGGCGAGCGGATCGACTTTGTGTCGATCGCCACCCCCAACCACATGCATTTTCCCGTGGCCAAGGCGGCGCTCGCGGCAGGTTTTCATGTCGTGTGCGACAAGCCGCTCACGCTCACGCTCGCCGAGGCCGAGGAGCTGGCCACGCTCGTCGCCGCCGCGCCCAAGCAGGTCTTTGTCGTCTCGCATAACTACACCGGCTACCCGCTCGTGCGTCAGGCGCGGGAGATGATCCTTTCGGGCGAGCTCGGCGAGATCCAGGCGATCCGTGCGGAATACATCCAGGGCTGGCTGCGGACACGGCTCGAGGGCGAAGGCCAGAAGCAGGCTGCGTGGCGAACCGACCCGAAGAAGAGCGGTGCCGCTGGATGTTTTGGCGACATCGGCACCCATGCCTACAACCTCGGCCGCTTCATGACCGGCCTCTTGCCCCAGAAGATCGCTGCCAACCTGAAAATTTTCGTACCCGATCGTCACCTCGATGACTACGGCCATGCCGTCATTCGCTACGAGAATGGCGCGCTGGGGACGGTCACGGCCTCGCAGATCAGCCACGGACGTGAGAACGACCTTCGCATCCAGATCGACGGCACGCTCGGCAGCCTCGAGTGGCACCAGGAAGAGCCCAACAAAATGCTCGTCCGCCACAACGGCAAGCCGCATCAGATCTATACGCGAGACCCCAACGCTCCCTTCATGAATGAGGCCGGCCGGGCTGCCTGCCGACTCCCGTCAGGTCACCCCGAAGCCTTCTTCGAGGCCTTCGCCAATGTCTACCGTGGGGGCTTCGATGCGATGGAGCTTGCCATCACCGGCCGTCCGTTCGAGACGGTGAACACGGTCTATCCCAACATCCGCGACGGCGTGGAGGGGATGTATTTCATCGAACAGTCGGTGGCATCGAGCAAGGCCGACGGTGCCTGGCTGCCGCTGGCCCATCCACTGGCCCGAAGGTGACGGCATGGCAACAGGCGACCCTGAGTATCTCGTCTTCGACATCGAGAGCGTGGCTGACGGCCCGCTCGTCTCGAAGCTGAAGTATCCGGCCGATGGTCTTTCGCCGGAGAAGGCAATCGCCCGCTACCGCGGCGAGCTCCAGGCGGACACCGGCAAAGACTTCATCCCGTACACCTACCAGGTGCCCGTATCGCTCGTGATTGCCAAGATCGGGAGTGATCTTGCGATCCAGGATCTCGTGTCTCTCGATGAGGAACAGTCGCGGCCGCACGAGATTGCGCGACGGTTCTGGGAAGGCTGGCGACGCTACCGTCGGCCACGGCTCGTGAGCTTCAATGGCCGTGGCTTCGACATGCCGCTCCTCGAACTCTGCGCCTTCCGCTACGGGATCGCCATTCCCGACTGGTTTGCCGAAGACGCCCGCAACTTCGACCAGCCACGCTACCGCTACAACACAGCGGCCCACTTCGATCTCCACGAATGGCTCACCAACTCCGGTGCCAGCCGATTTAACGGTGGCCTTTCGCTCGCGGCCAATCTGATCGGCAAGCCGGGGAAGATGGATGTGGCTGGCCACATGGTTCAGGATCTGTGGGACGCAGGCCGCAAAGCCGAGATCCACGACTACTGCCGTGGCGACGTCCTCGACACCTATTTTGTTTTTCTGCGGAGCCGTGTGGTGGCTGGCGATATCGATCTTGCGAGAGAGCAGGCCCTCATCGACGAGGCCCGTGCGTGGATCGAGGCACACGCGCCGAAGAGCCCTGGCCTGGCCCGCTACCTCGAAGCCTGGGGCGACTGGCAGAGCCCCTGGGCCTAGGACGGGCTGGGTTTAACTACGGTCGCCTTGGGCTCTTCCGCAGGCGCGTCGGCCGGCGGCGGGCTGCCGAATGGAACGAGCGGCTCGGCTGGTTCGAGCGACGGAATCGCCAAGGCCGCAGTCACGGCGAGACCGGCCTCCTTGGCCTTGTCGTCGAGCTTCCCGACGGGCGCCCAGGTCTCGACGGTGTACATCCGGCCGTTCACAACAACGGCCGTGCATTCCCGCTCGATCGTCTTCGGAGTCGCGTCGAGTGTGGCCTCGCCCTGTGCCAACCAACTCACAGCGAAGTGCTTGCCAACCGTCATGGCAGCCGGAGCCCGAAGGAGTTTTGGTTTTCCTTCACCGCCAAACTCCTCGGCGAGCTGGGATGCGATGGCGGCCACGAAACCCTTGTGGTTCCCCTTCGTGACCGTGGCAAAACCACCCGGCGCGTCGGCAGCCACCACGAATACCGTGGGGTACGCCAGTAGTGGCGATGACTGGTAGCGAACAAGGTAGTCCCGCGACTTCGACGCCCGTTTCCAGCCGACCGGCGAGAACGCCCGAACGCGACCACCGTCAAGGTTGAGCCCGGATGTTTCGTCGATCGCCGGAGGGGCCGGAGCCGCCGGAGCCGCTGGCGTCGCCGGTGCCGAGGCAGCCGATGCGGCCGGCTTGGACGAGGCGGTCGGCGACTTCTTCTTGCCGCCCGAACACCCCACGACCGCCAGTATGCAGGCGGCGACAATCGTCCGACGAACGAAAGACGACATGAGGGCTCCTCGGTAGTGGAGTGCCATCACTCCGTGATCGGTTCCTTGACGAGCTGCACGATGTGGTTGGCTCGGGACGACGCAACCAGTTCCGCGGCCTTCTTGTCGGCCGCCTTCTTGTCGGCGTATTCGAACATCGCCACTCGCTTCCAGCCCTGGGTAAACACGCCCCAGTAGGCCTTCATCCGACTCACCTTCGCCACCTTGCGACGGGTCGTCTTTTTTGCCGCAGGCTTCTTGGGATCCTTGACGGCCTTCTCTTTCTTCACCTTCGCGGGCTTGTCCGCGGCTGATTTCTTGGTGGTTTTCTTCGAGCCGGCTTCCCGCGCCTCGGCGGCCTCTACTTCGGCTCGCTTTGCCTTGATGCTTACCGTCTTTCGTGCCATGTCGCCCGTGCCGTCCTTCGTAAAGTGGTGGGGATGAAAACTGAGGGGACAAGCTGAAAGTATAGCGTCCGCGGCGACTTCCGCATGGGCCATCTATACTCGGGGCATGTCAACTGCCGCACCCGCTGCCCTCCCGCTGGCCAGCCCCTTTGCCGGGTACCGGGAGCTCTCCGACGAAGTTCTTCAGGAGCGGATCGAAGCCGTCCGCAGCCGGATGGGCACCCGGCTCGTGATCCTCGGCCACCACTACCAGCAGGATGGCGTCATCGCCCATGTCGATCTCACAGGCGACAGCTACCAGCTTTCCCGCAGTGCCGCCGAGCGGGATGCGTGCGAGGCGATCGCTTTTTGTGGCGTGCACTTCATGGCCGAGACCGCCGACATCCTGGCCAATCGGCCGGAGGCGGTGGCGGCTCGCGCTGGCCGGCGAGTGAGTGTCATTCTGCCCGACTTGGCCGCCGGCTGCTCGATGGCCGACATGGCCGCGATCGACCAGGTGGAGGACGCCTGGGCCGACCTCGGCACGGTGATCAACACGTCTGACATCACCCCCGTCACCTACATCAACTCCGCGGCGAGCCTCAAGGCCTTCTGCGGTCGCCACGGCGGCATAGTGTGTACGTCGAGCAACGCCCGCGCCGTTCTCGACTGGGCCTTTTCGCGCAGGAAGCGCGTGCTCTTTTTTCCCGACCAACATCTCGGCCGCAACACCGCCCGCAGCATGGGCATTCCGCTTTCTGAAATGGCCCTCTGGAACCCGCACGACCCGACGCTCGGCGGCAACTCGCGGGAGCAGCTTGAGCGTTCCCGCGTGATCCTCTGGCAGGGCCATTGCAGTGTGCATGCGATGTTCCGGACGGAGCATGTCGACGCCATCCGGGCGCACCTCCCTGGCGTCAAGATTCTCGTGCATCCCGAGTGCTCGATGGAGGTCGTGGACATGGCCGACCTCGTGGGCTCGACAAGTTTTATTCTGCGTCAGGTCGAGGAAGCCCCGCCGGGTACGACCTGGGCGATCGGCACCGAGCTCCATCTTGTCAAGCGGCTCGAGAAGGCCCATCCCGAGCAGACGATCCGTTTTCTCTCGCCGACGGTCTGCATGTGCGCAACGATGTATCGCATCGATCTGGCCCACCTCTGCTGGAGCCTCGAACACTTGGAGCGCGGCAAGCCTGTGAACGTCATCCGCGTGGACGACGAAACGGCGAAGTGGGCCGTGACGGCCCTCGAACGCATGCTCGCCGTGCGGTGAGTCACGGAGAGAAGGAGCCTCGCGCGAGGGGTCGCCCGTGCCACATCGCCGGACGTTCGCTACGGGCCTGCTGCTTTCGCGCCGGCGCCGCCGTCCCGGCGTCGGCATCTGCTTTCGCGCCGGCGCCGCCGTCCCGGCGTCGGCACCGGCTTGCGGTCGCCGGGCAAAGCCCGGCTCCCAGGGGCATCTGCTTTCGCGCCGGCGCCGCCGTCCCGGCGTCGGCACCGGCTTGCGGTCGCCGGCGATGCG
>Ga0163151_10000480_pt1 | contig 70183 bp, 61 predicted proteins | sample OliLakLV19MP5IB2_FD_145596 | JGI IMG/M metagenome (GOLD analysis project Ga0163151, IMG submission 145596) | Freshwater microbial mat bacterial communities from Lake Vanda, McMurdo Dry Valleys, Antarctica - Oligotrophic Lake LV.19.MP5.IB-2 | ecosystem: Environmental > Aquatic > Freshwater >... | reverse complement strand
ACCCCGGAACCCCTGGACCCCGACTAGAACGAGACTCACCGCCCTTTGTATTGGTACAGCCCCTCTTTGAGCATCTTCAGCACTTCATCAATCGCCGCCTTCAGCTCGCGGTCGAATCCGGCCAGTTCGTCGTCGGGTGTGTTTTCCGCAAACACGTCGGGCGCAACGCCGTAGTTCTCGAGATTGATCCCCCAGTTGTTCGGCCGCTCCGGGTCATACGTCACCACCAGTGAGCCTGGCGTCCGGATTGAGCCGCCGTTGATCAAGGCATACGAGCCCGTGGCAATGACCGCCGCTGCCGTCGGGTTGCCCACCACGCGTCCAAGGCCGAGTTGCTTGAACGCCATCGGCGTGACTTCCGAGTCCGATCCCGACCGCGCGTTCACCATCATGACCTTCGGTCCCGCGATGGCCTGGCGCGGACGCCGGCCCCATTCAGGCGCGCCCCAGCGGCTGTTCCAGTATTCGTAGGGACGCCGTTCCAGAAGATCGATGATCTCCTGGTCGGTGTTGCCGCCGCCGTTGTACCGGATGTCCACGATGATGCCCTTCTTGTTCCAGAACTGATTCACCTCATTCTGGAAGCGGACGAGTGAGGGCTGGTTCATCGCCTGGATGTGGACGTAGGCAATCTCGCCGTTGGTCGCCTTGTCCACGACCTCGCGGTTGTGCTTGACCCACGCCTCGTATTTGATCGCGTTGAGCGAGGCGACCGACCGGATGCGCACGTCGCGACTGCCGGCGCCGGCCGCCGTGCCGGCAACCGTCAGATCCACGTACTCATTGAGCGGGCTGTTGAGCAGCGGCCAGTAGTTTTCTCCCGCCTTCACCTGCACACCGTCGATGGCCAGCACGTAGTCGCCCACCTTGAGATTCAGCCACTCCTTGTCGGCCGGACCCTCGTCATACACGTGCGTGATCTTATGGCGGCCGCTCTCCGGCGCCATCTCGAATCCGAGGAATCGTGTCTGGTATTCGGCCGGCTGCGGGTCGCTGCCGGGGCCGCTCACGCCGGTGTGTGACGCGTTCAGCTCGCCAATCATTTCGTTGGCCAGGTCATAGACGTCTTCGTTGGCCCCGACGTACTTCAGGAGAGGCTCGTATTTCGCGCGCAGCGCATTCCAGTCCTTCCCGTGCATCTTCTCGTCGTAGAACCGATACTTCATGACGCGCCACGACTCGTCCAGAATCTGCGCCCACTCCTGGCGCTGATCGACGCGGACGTTGACGGTGAATGTCACGCGAGTCCGGCGGCGCTGGCCGGTCATCTCCATGCCGAACAGTTCGTTGTTTTCGGTGAAAAACACCTTGCGGCGATCGGCCGTCGGTACGATCCCGGCGAACGCCCCAGCGACCAGCCGCTGCCGGTCGCGGCCGTCGATCGCCACCGAAAACAGCGCAGGGCCCTGATCGTCACGCGACCTGAAGTACACCGTGCGACCGTCGGCTGAGAGGAAGAAGCCCAACACAGGGTTGGCCCCTGAGGTAATGGCGACCGCGCGACGATCGATGCGCGTGACATCAGGACGCGTGAGAGCGGGCGGCGGCGTATTGGCCCCGGCCCCGGCCCCGCCTCCGCGGCCTGAACCTGCGGCCGCGGCCGCCTTCCTGACCCGCTCCTTGACCATCGGATCGTCCTGGTCTTCCGTGAGACGGCCGAGCGGAACCACGAAGACCTGGTTCACGCCATCGACGCGGTTGCTGATGAAGACCACGCTTCTGCCGTCAGGAGTGATCGTCGCCTGGCCGTCGTTCCACGGATTCTGCGTGATGTTGTGCTCGGCCTTCGTGGCCACTTCCATCAGGAAGACTTCCGCGTTCTGGTCCCGATCACGTTTCACGTACACAAGCCAGTGGCCGTCAGGCGACCAACCGGTCACGGTGTAGCCGCCGGCGAGGTTGTAGCCGAGTTCAGTGGTGGCGCCACTCTCGACAGTCGTGACGAAGAGGCGGTTGTTGCCAACCCACGCCAGCCGGGTGGAATCAGGCGAGAAGCCGGCGATGACCTTGAATGATGGGTGCGTGGTCAGCCTCTTGTTCGCGCCGGAGTCCCGGTCGTAGACCCAAATTTCTTCTTCCTTCGACTCATCCGATGTGTAGGCCAGCCACTGGCCACTCGGCGAGAACTCCTGGTTGCGCTGCCGCCACGAACTACTCGTGACCTGACGTTTCTCACCATAGTCGGCATCAGTGGGGACGATGAAGATCTCGCCCCGCGTGTCCACCGCGACATAGTCGCCATCGGCCGTGATGGCGAATCCGTCCGGACGGTTCTGGGTCGACACCGTGCGCGTCAGGTTGGTCTTCGGATCAAAGGCGAGATCGATCGTGACCCGCGTCGGCGTCGTCTGGCCCACCTTCAGCGTCCAGATCTCAAACTCGTTCTCGTAGGCGATCGTCGATCCATCCGGACTCATCGACGGAAACTGCACACCATCGTCTGCATGCCGCGTGACCTGCGCCGGTGCGCCGCCGGTGGAGGCGATGCGCCAGATGTTGAAGTGTCCACTGCGTTCGGACGCGAAATAGATCTGGCCGTCGCGACCCCACATCGGGTAGACGTCCTGGGTGAAGTCTTTGTAGTCGCGCAGGTTGGTGTCGGTCAGTCGCGTGATCTTCTGCGTCCGTGTGTCCTGCAGCCAGATGTCGTCCGTGCGGTTGCCCCGATAACCCTTGCGCCAGTAGGTAGCCCCCATCCTGTTGAAGGCGAGCGTCGCGCCATCCTGCTTGAGCATGCCCTGGACGCCGCCGTCGATCGGCAGCGGCGTGGGAAGACTCCCATCGATCGGGACGACGTAGATCGGACTGCGCCACGGGCTGACGGCGCGGCTGGTGGCAAACAGGATGCCCTTGCCGTCGGGCGTCCAGTTCAGGACGGTGTCGGGCGTCGTGGCGAATGTCAGTTGTGTGGGTTCACCGCCGGCTGCGGGGATGATGAAGACGTCGTTGTTGCCATAGCGGTCAGATGTAAACGCCACCCACCGGCCATCGGGCGAGAGGCGCGGAAACACATCGCGCGCCACGTGAGCGGTCAGGCGCGCGGCGTTCGTGCCGTTCTCGTTCGCGATCCAGATGTCGCCGTGGTAGCTGAACACCAGTTTGCCCTGGCTCACATGGGGATATCGGGCGAACTTGATGGGTTCGGCGGAGGCCGCGCCGGCCACGGCCAGCAGGGTAGCGAGCGTGAGAGTCAGTGTTGACCGCATGCCGGTGACTTTACACCAGGCCGCCCCGGCCGTCCGGTGGTATAACTGGCGGTCATGACCCCAACTCGACGTGTCGTGGCCGGTGCAGTGATGTGTGGTGTGGCGGCCTGGGTGGCTGCGGGAATGGCTTCCGGGCAGGGCCGGGGCGGCCAGTTTCCTGGGGGGACGAACCCTGACGGTTCGCTGCGGCCGACGGCGCCGGTCAGAGGTCTGTTCACGCAGGAGGCCTACACCGAGTACGACATCCTCGCGCCCGGCAGCGAATCGTTCAGGATTCGATTCCTGCCAGAGAACAATCGCGCCGGCGCCACGGAAATCGTCAACGCCACCCGCGGAGGCAGCGAAGGGTCGGGCATCGAGGTCTACGACCCGCGCACCGGTAACCCCATCACGTTCACGTACGAGGTGGGCGCGACGCCGGACGAACACGCGATTCATGCGCCACTGCCATTCCCGGTGCCGGAGGGCGGAATCGGCCGCGTCCTGATTTTCAAGACCTACAAAGACCCTCGCACTTACATGCTGAACGGCGAAGACATCGTCTGGGTCCGCAGCCTGAGCGGATATCGGCTCGGTGTACTCTTGCCGAAGGGCTTTGCGTTCCTGTCATCAAACGTGGCGGCGCAGGTGTCGACCACGGCCACCGGCCAACTCCGACTGGCGTTTGCCAACCCGAGCGGCCAGAGCAACCCCGTCACCATTCACGCGCGCAAGACCGCCGCGGCATTCGCGCCTGCGCCGTACACCGACATGTTCTTCGACGACGTGAAGACGCTGTATGACCTCGGGGATCCCGCGACCGGGACATTCAGCGTGCAGCAGACCTACAGCGACTATCGCAAGGCAGGTATGGCGCGGCTGGACAGCCTGTCCTACCTCGCGCTGAAGGACCTTAAGGTGATCGACCTCGACACCGCAAGGGTTCTGCCAACACTGCGCCGGGGTGACGTGACAGAGGCTGCGCTCGAGGTGCCCATCGTCAAGGAGCATCAAAGCGCCCACCTGCGGCTCACCGGGACCATTGCAGACGGCAGCTACAAGCTGGACCGTGGCGATCTGGTCTTGACTCGGACGCTGCGCGGGTTGCGCAACACGGTGTTGTTGCCGGCCGGATGGGACGTGGCGGCGGTGTCGCAATCCGGAACGATCGGCCGCACGGCGGACGGCCGCGCGTTTGTCGCGCTGATCAACTTGAACGGAGAGAACTCCTACACTGTGACCATTCGCGCCCGGAAGCCGTAGGCGTATCTCAGGTCTTGAGCCGGGCGAGGCGCGCACGGAGTGCGTCGGAGAGCGCCTGGCGATCGGCGACAGGGACGCTGGAGTCCCTCGGGAGCGCGGCCAGCGCTTTCTCGGCGGTCGCCAGTGCCTCGCTTCGGCGTCCGGCACGTTCGAGTGTCTCAGACAGCGCATCAAACGCCAGTGCCGATTTCGGGGTGGCCTCTGTCGCCAGCGTGTAGATCGCAATCGCCCGATCGGTCAGGCCGCGCAGTACCGCGTCATTCCCTTGCGCACTGAGCCATGCGGCATCAAAGACCTGGGCCTTGGGATCGCCAACCAGATCCCTGCGAACCCGGGCCAGCGCGTCGTCGAGATTGGCGTCGAGGAGTGCCCGCCAGGCGGTCCGCGTGATCGCCGGGGTGCTGGCCGGCAAGACGGTCAGTTCAATCATTCCGCCGCCGGACCTCGGTACCGGCACCGTTTCAAGCGACGCGCGGGCTGCGGCATCTCCCTTGACGAACGCGTCCAGGAAGGTGCGCTGATACAGGTGTGTGGCCAGAAACACCCGGGTCACGCCGTCGCGTGCCGCCCGTCGTCGCTCCAGCAACGAGGCCATCACGACACCTTCAGTGACGAAGTCCAGCGGCGTGATCCGAGGCTCGCCAAAGTAGAGCAGGTGACGGGACGCGTACCGCATGTCCTCGATCTCGCCGACTTGCTGAAGCGTGTTGCGCCCAAGGTTCTCGCTGTATGCGAAGAACAGCGGGACGCGCAATGCCGTCGGGTCAAAGGCTGCCACCTTCTGATAGCTGCTGGCGCCGGTCGCGAGCCAGTTGGACTCGAACTGCACCACCGCATCGACGTCAGGATGGCGCATGGCGAGTGGCAACTGGGCCAGGCCGTCGTTCGCGAAGCCCACAAGTGCCAGACGGTCGGCATCCACGTTTGGCTCTTCCCGCATCCGCGCGATGGTCAACTGCATGTCGCGCTGATGTTCGTTGAGCACCAGGCCTTCCAGGGTGAGTCCCTCTGCGGCGAATGACTCAGCGGGCTGGCGCTCGACATACGCCACCACGTAGCCGTGCGAGGCCAGATGTTCCGCCCCGACCGCCACCGAAACTGGCCGCAACATGCCGACAAGGAGCGGAAAACGTTGCGTCACCGACAGCGCGTTGAGCCGCGCCTGCATCCTGAACGCCAGATACTGTGCCCACTCGTCGTCAGTCGGCGCCAGCGCCAGCAGGCGGGTGACCTCCTGTCGGTGCGCAGCAGCCGCAGCACCGGGTGCGGCTCCCGGAGCGCCTGTCGGGAGATAGCCTGCGATCGTCAGTGGTTCGCCGCCGCCCGAAGCGGCTGGGTACCAGACGTGGACCCGCAGGGGTCTGGCGCGGTTGGATGTCCGTGCGCCTGGTGCCGGCCGTGGACCGGTAGGCCTGGAGGGGTCGGTGAAGGTCAGGATGCGGAAGCCAACCGCGTGCGGACCGGTGTCAAGGCCTCCTGGCAGGGGCGTTTGGGCGGTGGCGCCTGCGGCGGTCGTCAGCGCGAGCGCGGAACAGAGAGCGGTCAGGCCTCGGCGAAGCCAGGTGGCGTTCATGCGGGCTGATCGTAGTCCCGGCGCGACCCGGTCTCAAGCAATCTGTGACGAACGGCGTTCGAGCAGCAACCTGCCGCTGCAACTTCCGGACGCACACACCTCAGAGACTGTCTTGGGCCTTTAATTGCTCGGTGTGCGCACGCAGGGCCAGCGTCATCGGGGCCAAGGCCTCCCGCAATTCCCGCCGCGTCAATTCGAACTGCCGGTCCATATGCTCGCGCAGCCCCGCGTCGCTCTCGAACGGCACCCGCGCGTCGGCTCGCGCAGCCTCCTGCAGGACGCCCAGCCGGTGAATGTCAGCCGCCATCACGTCCATTCCATCGCGCACCTCGCCCACGCTGATTTCAAGGCCGGTCACCGTGACAGTCAACGCGCCCATGTTGGTCTGGAGCGCGCTCACATCGGTCTTGAGCACGGCGACGTCGGTCTTGAGCACGGCGACGTCGGTCACCAGTCCGTCGAGCTTGGCCTCGATTCTGATCAGTCGGTCTTCACTCATCGAATCCTCCGACCGCTTCCCTTAGCAAGGTTCGTTCCCGCTGAAATACTGGAGAATCGACCAGGAACTGGCAGTTTTTGCGATCCTGGCTCTCTCTGCGTTGCAGTTTCTGACGGCATCACCCCTGTCGCAGGACGACGACGATACCATCGTCGTGGCAGAAGACAAGTGAGAAGCTATGCAGATGGCGTTGATGTCTGTGATTTCTGTGGTGGTGCTGTCCTGGCTCGCGGTGCAGCCTGTGGTGCAGGCTCAGGAGTCTCGGCTTGTGACGGGGGCGTGGCTGGCCGAGCACCTGACCGATGCTGACCTTGTGCTTTTGCACGTAGGCACCGCCCGCGACTACGCGACCCACATTCCCGGCGCGCGCCTGATCACCCTGCCGGAGGTGTCGGTGTCGGACTCGAGCGCAGGGCTCACGCTCCAGATGTTGCCAACCGACCAACTCAAAGCGAAGCTCGAGTCACTTGGCGTCTCGGACGCTTCCCGCATCGTCGTGTACCCGGCGAGCAACGCCATTCAGTCCAGCACGCGCGTGATGCTCACGCTGGACTACGCCGGTCTGGCAGGCCGCGCGTCGTTGCTCGATGGTGGATTGACCGGGTGGGTGGCTGCGGGCCGGGTAACGTCAGACGTGGCGCCACCAGCCACGCAGGGAAGCCTGAAGCCGCTCAACATCCAGCCGCTGGTGGTGGACGGTGATTTTGTGCGCGAGCATCTCGCCAGGCCCGGCTTCAAAATTGTCGACGCACGGGCGAAGACGCTGTACGACGGCGTCGCCACCGGCGGCAGCGCGGAGCGTCCCCATAAGACAGGCCATATCGAAGGGGCCGTGAGCGTGCCGTTCAGTGAGATCACCAACGGCGCGTCGCAGTTCAAGTCGGTGGCCGAACTGCGCGCCTTGTTTGACGCCGCAGGCGTCAAGCCGGGTGACACCGTGGTGGCCTACTGTCACATCGGACAGCAGGCGACGGCCACGATTTTCGGCGCGCGGCTGCTTGGTTTCCCGGTGCTGCTCTATGACGGGTCGTTCGAAGACTGGTCGCGGCTCCCGAATGCACCCGTGACGAACCCGGCAGTGAAGAAATAGATGGCCGCGCTCGGCCTACGCGTCCTGAACCGTCACCGTGCGTGTGCGTGAGAGCAGTTCGAACGCGCGCTGGTGCCGCTCGGTGAACAGCGCGAATAGCGCATCGATCCAGACAATCTGCAGGAACACCGGCATCTGGCGGACGACGGCCTGACCGAACCCGATGCGGGTGCCCGACTCGCGCACCACGTACAGGCCCATCAGTTTCTTGCCAGGCGTACGGCTGTAACGCGTCTCGGCCACCGCACTCAGGAGCCAGAAGCCCAAGCCGAGGAACGCAATCAGGATAAAGACGGCGATGTTCCATGGGCTTGGGTCGTTGCCAAGGCCCATCAGCCGAAGATTGATGAAGGTCGGGGCGGCAAGCACGATGCAGAAGAGTATGGTGTCCAGCGCCTTCGCGGCCACGCGAGTCATGAACGGCGCCGGCCTCAGTGGAATGGCCGAGAGGTACGACTCCGCCAACGTGGTGGGATCTCCAAGCTGTCGAATCGCCTCCTCGGCGCTCTGGCCGGCCGCCTGCCGGTCGGCACACAGACTCCTGATGTCCTGTGCCACCTGCGCCCGGACGGGCAGGTGGTGCGGAATCCGATCCAGCACCTGTTCCACATAGCCCTCACACGTCGTCACTGTCAGCCTCTTTCGTTGCGCAGCAGCTTCGCCATCGCGCTGGCGAAGGTCGTCCACTCGTGTGCCAGTTGGGCCAGTTCGGTACGGCCAACGGGTGTGAGCCGGTAGTACTTGCGGGGCACGCCGCGGTCGGGCGTATCCCAGCGCACTTGAACAAACCCGGCGCGCTCCAGGCGATACAACACGGGATACAACGTACCGTCGGTCACGGTCAGGGCCCCGTCGCTCTGCGCGGTCAGCGTGGAGACGATTTCGTATCCGTAGGCTTCGCCGGGAGCCAGCAGATGGAGGACGATCAGTTCCAGTGTCCCGCGCCTGAGCTCCCGCTCGATGCTCTTGCGCTCCCCGGCACGGCCCTGGTCGGCGTCCATGGGTGGTAATGGTATCGCAATATATCTTGTTACGCAAGGTATATGACGAACGCGCGGCTCGGTGAAGTCCTGTCATCGCACTCTGGGAATAGCCGCCAATCCGAAACGTAAGCTCGGGCTGAACCTCAAGCCCGAGAGACTCCTCGGCCTTGAGACCCAGGCCGAGCTACGTACCGGACCCCAGGACCCCAGGCCCCCAGGACCCCACTCAGTCCCGGAGCGCAGCCACAGGGTCAATTCTCGTCGCCCTCAGGGCCGGCAGCATCGCCGCCAGCAGACCGATGGCAAGTGTCGTCACACCGGCAATGACGTAGGTTTGCGCGTCCAGTGTGGCTACGCCAAACAGCAGGCTCTCGATGGACTTGCCCAGGAGTGCCGCGCCCGTGAGGCCGAGCGCCACGCCCACCAGCACCACCTTCGCGGCGCCGAACACCACCATCTGGAACGTGCCTCCGGCATCAGCGCCCAGCGCCATTCGAATGCCAATTTCAGTGGTCCTGCGGGCCACGGCGTAGGTCACGACGCCATACACGCCCAGCGCCGCCAGCAGTGCCGCGCACAAGGCCAGACCCGCCAGCAAGGTCATGTTGAATCGCGGCTGGGCCACCGACGCCGACACCCGGTCTTCGATGGTGGTGATTTTGGCGATGGGCAGCGCGGGATCAATCTGCATCATCTGCGCTCTGATGGCCTTGGCCACCGCACTCGCCGGCTGCGCGGTGGCCACCACCACCTGCATCTCGCTCAGCGCAAACTGGAAGTAGGGCACAAACACTTCGGGCTCCGCTGATGAGGCCAAACCGTCGTGTTTGATGTCTGTGACCACACCGACGATACGCAGGTCCCCAGCCATCGGGATGCGCACCAGCTTGTCGAGCGGACTCACACCCTGGAAATAACGCTTCGCGACCAGCTCGTTGATGATGGCGACCTTTGCGCCATTCTCGCGCCCATCGAAGTCGTCAAAGGCCCGGCCATCCACCAGCGCGATGCCCATCGTCTGGAAGTAGCCGGCCATGACGGCGCGATAACGCGCGCGGGGGCGCTCGGACGGTGACGCTTCGGCCAGACCGTCAATCGTGAAGGGCAGCTCGAATTGGACGCCAAGCGGGCTCATGGGGAGTGCAGAGACCGCCGAAGCACTCTCCACCCCGGGCATGGTTTTCACGCGCGATACCAAATCGTCGAAAAACTGCTTTTTCGTTGCGGACGGGCCGTAACGCGACGCCGGCAGCACGATGTGCGCGGCGACAATGCCCGAGGTGCGGTAGCCAGGGTCGACCGAGGTCAGTTGGACGAAGCTGCGAATCAACAGGCCTGCGCCCACGAGCAGCATCAGCGCCAGTGCCACTTCGGCGGCGACCATCGCGTCTGACAACCGACGCGCGGATCGGCTGGTCGAGGCGCCTCGACCCGAATCCTGGAACACCTCCACCAGATGCGGGCGCATCGCGCGCCAGGCGGGGAAGAGGCCGAAGATCAAGGCGGCCACGATCGATGTGACTGCCGTGAACGCCAGCACCGAGAGATCGAGGCCGATGTTGTCGGCACGCGGCACGTTGGCGGGGATGAGTGGGCGCAGGGCACCGATGCCCCACCAGGCGAGGAGGAGGCCGGCCAGGCCGCCAAGGCCCGCAAGCGATCCGCTCTCCACCAGCGAACGACGCAGGAGCGCCCATTGGCTCGCTCCGATCGCCGCACGCACGGCGAACTCCTTGGCAGTGCGGGACGACCGCGCCAGCAGCAGGTTCGCAATATTCACGCAGGCGATGACAAGGACCAGGACGACCGCGCCGAACAACACCCAGAGGGTGTTGCCGATGTCGCCCACCACCTGCTCATGCGCGGGCACGAGCGTGACGCCCCAACCGCCATTGGACTCGGGGTTGTCTTTTGCGATCGTCGCGGCAATCCGATCCATGTCGGCCTGAGCCTGTGCCACCGTGGTCCCGGGCTTCACCCGGCCGATCGAGTTGTACGTGCGATGGGGCCGCGAAGCGACCGACGCCGGATTCACCGTGAGCGGCGCCCACAATTCCACTTCCGCATCACCCGCAGGAAACTGGAACTGGCGCGGCATCACACCGACGATCTCGTAACTGGCGTCGTCGAGGTTCAGCGTGCGGCCGAGCACAGACGGGTCCTGGCCGAACCGCCGTGTCCAGGCCGCGTGGCTGAGCACCACCGTTTTCGCTGAGCCCGGCTGTTCCTCCTCTGGCGTGAAGACACGACCGAGCACGGGCGTGGCGCCGAGGACGTTGAACATGACGGGTGAGACGTCCACCGAGGTGATGCGCTCGGCATCGTTGTCGGTCTTGAGCGTGAAGCCCTTGTAGCGCCACACGGCCAGGCTCTCGAACGTGGTGGTCTGATTGCGCCAGTCGAGATAGGTGGCGGCAGAAACCTGCGCGCGGTCCTGAGCCAGTGTCTGGTTGCTTTCCCACGCCACCACCAGGCGATCGGGGGCGGGGTAGTCGAGGGGGCGCAGCAGGACGCCGTTGAGCACGCTGAAGATCGTGGAGTTCACGCCGATGGCCAGTCCCAGGGTCAGGATAACCACGGCCGCGAACCCTCGATTGGCCGTCAGGAACCGCCACGCTTCATTCAGGTCATGCTTCATCCCGCGACGGTATCACACGGTCTGGCGCGGACGCCTGAATGTCCCTATGATGAAGTGATGAAATTCACACGGTCTGTTCTTGTGATCGCAGGGGTTCTTTCGGCGTCGCCAGCGGCGGCGCAGGGGCAGGATTTTTCGATGAAGGGGCAGTACGAGCTGGTCAGAGGCTGGGTCACCAAGGCTGCGGCCGCGATGCCCGAGGCCAACTACAGCTTCAAGCCCACACCTGAGGTTCGGAGCTTTGGCCAGCTCCTGGGGCACCTCGCGAACGCCACAGGCATGATCTGCACGATACCGGCCGGCGCCAAGTCGCCGCTCGCAGGGGACGCTGAAAAACTCACGACGAAAGCGGAACTGGCGAAGGCGCTCGCTGACACATTCGCAGCCTGCGACAAGGTCTGGGCCGCGGTGACACCGGCATGGCACACCGAGACGGTTGACGTCTTCGGCGCGCCGCAGACGAAGATGGCCAGCCTCGCATTCAACACATCACACACGTTCGAACACTACGGCAACGTGGTGACATACCTCCGTCTCAAAGGTATCGTGCCGCCGTCGACCGGGGGGATGTAAGGTCGGTGCGCGTCCTCGCGTCGCTCCTGTTGTGCGGTGGTCTGGTCGCTGCGGGAGCACCGCTTCGCGCGGACGACCCGGTCCAAAGCCGCTGGCGGCCTGACGACCTGCGTATCGACGGCGTGATGGTCGATTGGACGGACCTGACCTATGTCTCGAAGGAAGTGGCCACCGCAGTGGCGAACGACCGCGAACATCTCTACTTCGTCGTCGCCACAAGCAATGCGGCTGTGACCACCGAGATCGTCCGCGCGGGTCTGGCGGTGTATCTGGATCCAAAAGGGAAGAGGGGACAGACGTTTGGCTTAAGGATTCCGCCGGTCGGCTCGCGCCTGGCCCCAGGCACACCGGCGCCCAAACCCGATGAGCCTCCGCTGCTGAGCTACTTCGACATCCTCGGTCCTGGTGACGACGATGTGCGGCGCGTGGAGGTGGATGAGCCCTCCGGGGTGGCGCTCAGGATCGGCAGCCACGACGGCACGTTCTTCATGGAGGTGCAAGTGCCGCTCGTGACCGGTGCAGGCCGCCCGTATGCGCCGGGTCTTGACCTGGCGAAAGGCGTGGCTGGCCTGGGCATCATCACGCCCGAACCGCCACGCACACCGTCTCGCGGAGGCCGCGGCGGTCGGGGTGGCGGGATGGGTGGAGGCTTGCCGGCCGGGGGAATGGGCGGCGTGCCCGGTCCCGCGAAAGGGAAATCGATCAATATCTGGACGACGGTGAGGCTGGCTGCTGCGCGCTGAAGATGGAGCGGGAAACGGGATTCGAACCCGCGACTTCGACCTTGGCAAGGTCGCACTCTACCACTGAGTTATTCCCGCGTCATAGCACTCTTGTGAGTTTACACAAAGGCGACCGCTCAGGGCAAGACACCTTGTGCATTGTCTGATAGAATCCTGTGCGAACGATGACTGTCCGCACCCGTCTCGCGTGTCGCTGTTGTTGTCGGGCCTAGTGCCTGACTGACGCGAGTCTCGTTCGCCTCCATCAGTCAGTGTTTCCCAGAGGGCGCCGTCGCCAAGCGGTAAGGCAGAGGTCTGCAAAACCTCCATCCCCGGTTCGATTCCGGGCGGCGCCTCCAATATTTAATCGCCGGGGCCCCCTGCACCCCGGCTAGCTCCACCCACCTCCGCGCAGACGCTGCGGTGAGTTCCGCCATTAATCGCCGGGGACCCCTGCACCCCGACGACCGCTTACTGCGCCCACGCAGGCGCGATGAGGATCAATCCCTTGCGGCCCTTCACTTCGATGCGTGGTCGCTGGCTGATGGGTTCGGTGACGTCAAATGTCACCTGATACGCCGATAGCAGCGCGCGGGCCAGCCGACCGCCGACAAGACCGAGCGACGACACGTCGCCGACGCGCGCATGGCGCCCACCCACGGCGTCGTGAATGAGCCACAGCGACTGATCCGATCCACGCCCGGTTTCGACAGCGCCGAGCAAGATGTCCGCGTTGCGCAGACCGGTTGCCACGTCGCCGAGGTACTGCTGACTGGCGGAACGCCGATTCAGTGACAACACGAGGATGGCTCGTCGGCGGCCCTCCTCCTGTGCCAGCGCGGCTGTGGCGACGCGCAGCGTATCGACCGGCGGAGCCGTTTGCGGCACTTGGAAAAACATCGACACGCGTCTGTTGTGTTCTGCGGCCGCCGTATTCGCGTCCTGCATTTCGGGCACCGTGGCTCCCGCATCGCCCAGGATCATTCCCACACGCACGCCTTCGGCCATGGTGCGAAATTGCTTGAGCACTTCAGTCAGCGCCGCGCGCGCGTCGAGCACATCGGTGGACTCTACGCCGTCGATGATGAGGACGATCGAAATCGGCCGCGTATCAATCACCGCCGATGTCGCCCTCGTTTCGGTGTCTCCCACCTTCACCGTGAAGTCGGCCGCCGTCAGGTCCTTCACCGCCCGGCCGCGAGGATCGCTGACCGACACCGTCATCTGGAATTGTTGTACCGGCAGCTGCGGCCGCAGGCCGGCGCCCGGCAGGACGCTCAGGCATATCGCGACACCGGCGGCAGACAGGACAGGAGACATGGGACGTCAGAATACCGCGAACTACCGCACGGTCCGCTGGCCGATGGTCGCGATGTTGCCGGCGCCGTCTTCGGCCATGACCCGAATCACGAACGGGTGCGAGACCCCGGCGACCGATGCGGGTTCAAGAACCAACGACCACGCCGCAAGCGACAGGTCGTGGGTCTTCGGATTCGCGGCCGTGACGTCCAGTCGTTCGCCCTGTCTGAGCACGTCGCCGATCGGCACCGTTGTCCCGTCGGCGGCAACGCGCACCACCCACACGCGCTGCAAATTGATGTCGTCCAACGTCCAGCCCTGCAGCATGACCGGCGCGCGCAAATCGACGTCTCCGGCCGGCGCGTCAATCCACCCGAACGGCGGAGTGGTATCGGGGCTCGCGAGCGACTTGACGTGCACCTCGATGACCGCCCGGGCCGCGGTTCGCCCGTCTACACGCAACGGAACGAGAATGGTTTCATCAAGGCTCGCCGCAGACGCCGGGATGGAGACCACGACCGTCGCCGGGCCGTCACCCTGCTGTGGCGAGATGTCGATCGGCGCGCCAGCGGGAAGCTCGAACGACCAACGCGCGCTGGGCGACCCTGAGAGCGCGATCTGAGCGCGGTTGCCGGCTTGGTTGTTCGATGCGCGGAACAGCGACACCTGCGCCCGGTCCAGCGTCACGCGTGCGGGCATCCCCGAGACGGGCAGGTCAAGATCGTGGATGAGGACTGCCGGGCCGACCGCTGTCTCGGGTACGCCATCCTTCCAGCCCCCGAATAGCGCACGCGCGCCCAGGCGGGTGACCACCATGTCATGTGTGCGCACCACTGGGACGTTGTGGCCGGCATAGTAGAACCGGAACGCGTAGCCCTTCAGGACAAAGGGCCCCTCGGCGAACCAGTAGGGCAGTGCCGGCAAATACACTTCAGTGAGACCCTGGTCTACCAGTGGTGCAAAGGCCCTGATGCCCTGGCGTGACAACGCAGTCGCCAGCTTCCACGTCGTCGCCTGGTGGGTCACGCTGATGAGCGCCAGAACCGCCAGCGCCGGCACGAACAACGCCACGCCGATCGACGACAGCAGATGGGCACCGTCCCTTCGCAGCCCGCGTTCGGTGGCCGCTCCTGCCAGGATGCAGATCCAGAGTCCGGGAAGATACAGGAAGCGGCCGGCGGACGAACTCCCCGCGATGACCGGGAGCCAGATCACCGGCGCCAGGCCGACCAGGAATGCGCACAGGCACAGCCACAACATCGGGCGGCGTTCCCGGTAGACCTGCCAGCAGGTGATTGCGCCAAGACCCGTCAGCAACACCACCAGCGACAGACTCGCGCTTGCGGTGGGAGTGAATCCAGGGCGGGGCACCGCCACGAACGCCAGCAGATAGCGGCCGAGGTTGCCGACGATGTCGGCGTTGGCGATGAGGGTGGGAAACGTGCCGTAGGCTCCGTTGAGCGAGGGCAGGATGGAGTGGCGACAGACCAGGTAAACGGCCACAACCGCGCTGACCCCGATCAGAAACATCAGTTGAGCAATGTTTCGGCGGCGGGCCGCGATCAACACCATTGTGCAATACACCGGCACCAGAACGCCGCTCTCCTTGGCGAACACCGCGACAAACGTTGCGAGCACGCCGGCGGCCACTGCCAGCGATCGCGTGCCTCGCCCGGAGGCGTCACTGGCCACGAGCGCCAACAGCATTGTCGCCAGGACGCCGGTCGTACTGAAGACGTCAAAGCGCGCGCTGACCCAGCCGTAGCTCTCCGATGACCAGGGCGACAACGCAAAGGTCGCAGCCGCCACCGCGGACGCGGTCACAGAGAGACGCAGCTTTCGGGACAAGGCGTAGGCAAGAAGGGCGTTGATCGCGTGAACCGATTGAGAGATCGCCAGGGCCGCTTCCGGGTGCTGCCAGCCGAACACACTGAACTCGAGCTTCGTGAAGAGGAACACCAGCGGCCGGTAGAATCCAAAGAGGGGCGTGGTCAGGATCGCGTCGACCGAGCGCGTGGACGCTTCACCGAAGAGGGCGAAGTCGTCGAAGAGAAAAAAGTAGTGAGCCGACCAGTCCACGTACACCCCGGCCAGCGCCACCAGGACACAACCCGCCACGCACTGGCACACAGCTCTGGCGATCCGGGAGGGTCGGTGGTTCATCAAGGCGAGGCTCGAAGTGGAAGCTAGCTTCCCCGGTGCAGCCGTCGTACGTCAACCGTGGTGGCGCCAAGACGGGTTCGCAGCTGCGATTCCCATTCCCACTCGAGCGATTCGGCACGGCAGCAGTACAGGTTGATTGCCGCCAGCCCGGTTTCGGGGTACGTGTGAATCGTCAGATGCGATTCCGTCAGCAGCACGATGCCCGTGGCGCCGCCGTGTCCGGCGAAGGCGTGCCACACGGCCGGGGCCAGCGGATGCAGGCGCAGGTCAGCACAGATGTCCGCGAAGAGTTGCTGCAGGCGCGGCAGCGATTGCAGCATGTCGGCAGAGCAGCCGTACGCGTCGATGACGTATTCCGTGCCGGTGGGCACGGCCAGCGCCGGTGCTGACGGCCCGACGGGCGACTGCCATTGCGGGCCGGAGGGCGTTGTCGCAGGTGCGGCATCACCATCGGCGGCGACGGCAGAACGCGGCGTGGCCGCACGCACGCCGACCGATGCCAACAGATAGCCGTGGCGGCGCACCCATGGCAGGTGCCTGTCCAGCCACACAAATGGTCGTACGAGCACCGCGGTAATGGCCGCAAGCGGCCGCGCGGACGTAAAACACCACAGGTCGATCATGCGCAGCCAGCCCGGCATGAAAAGCAGTCCGCTTTCCATCTGCACGTCGAGGCCTGCCGCTTCCATCATTCTGCGCAGGTTGCGCCGACTGTAGCTCTTCTCGTAGCCGTACGCGTAGAGACCGAGCCGGTAGAGGATGGCCACCATCAACGGCCGCAGGAAGGGATCGTGCCGGTTCGGCACACCAAGAATCAGGCGTCCGCCTGGTCGAAGCAGGCGGGCGAGTTCGCCAACGGTGGCCTCGGTCTCGGCGAAGTGCTCAATGGTGCCCATCGAGTAGATCACGTCGAATGAGCCATCGCAAAACGGGAGTCGGCGCACATCGCTGACCACCGGCCGGAGCGTGCTGCCGCCAAACGCGTGTCGCGCCTGCCGGGCGATGGGTTCGGAGATGTCGATGCCGTACACATGCGCACCCTGATCGGCCACCCATCGCAGGATGCGCGTGTTCTTCGCTTCGTCCCACAGGTCCGTCTTGAGGACCGCGCAGTTCGCCAGTGACGGCACGGCCTCGGCGATCAGCCGCTGCTCGCTCTCGAAGTAGTACGCGGTGGACGCCGCGCCAGTCAGGCTGGGGAAGCATTCGCCCACATCCTGCCAGAACCGGTGGTACGACCGGTCGCCCACAAGCGTGCCACGCGCCGCGGCCCACGCCACGAACGCGAGGCAGACGGGCGCCCCGAGTGCAAACGCTCGAATGGCGAGGGTGTGCGGGTCAATGCCGAGTCTGGCCACCATCGCGCCCAGCCCCCCGAGAAATGCCAGTTCAAGTCCAGCAAGCGCGGCAGTCGCCACCAGCAGGCTCCGCCATCCTCGTCCGCCGGTGAGTGCCAGCCACAGGCCGGCGAGCAAGCCGAGTTGGAACGACGGCAGCAGGGCGAGTGCCCCTTGTTGATCTCCGGCCGGCGTCAGAGACGTCATCATCCAGGGCGCAACCGCCTGAATGGCCTCAGCAGTACCAAGCAGGCTCCATTCCCACACAGGGCCTACGGCGACTCCGACGACCAGTGCCAGGCCCAGCCCGCCCATCGCCCGGACCGAGGCGCCACGGCCTGATGCCCGCGGCACGGCCAGGTGAGCGGCGCCCACCAGAAGCACCGCACCGGCCACCAACTGATAGAACCCGTGCGCCAGCATGACCGGCGCGTCGGCCAGCGTGGGCGGCAGGGCCAGCACCAGCAGGCGGGCGACACCCAGGACGAAGAAGAGCACCGGCGTGGCCGCGAGACACCACACTCGCGCGGTCCGTGACAGCGGGACGGCAAAGACGGCCGCCAGGTACACCGGAAGCATCGGTGTGAACAGGCACTCCTGCGTGACCTGAAACGCGCCACGGCCCGTGATCACCACGTTGCCCATCGTCGTGACCTCGGCACCCAGCGCGCCCAGCACGGCGGCGCCGGCTGATGCGGTCCAGCCGCCGGCCTGCAGCAGCAACGCGCTCTGGAGCGCCCACGGCGCCGCAAACGCAAAGGCGACCAGGGCGCCGGTGGTCAACAGCGCAAAACGCGTCCATCGTCGGCTGACGTCGATCGACCGGCGCTCGCTCGCCCGAATCCACAGGAAGACGAACACCACCGTGACGAACGTCAGGATGGCGGGCCAGATGTACAGGTGAAACAAATCGAGCGTCGCAGGTGACGATGCCACGGCATAGAGGGAGGCAATGCGCACGACGTTGAGCGACAGGATCAGGCCGAGTCCGAGGATGGCACCCGCGATGCGTCGTGTCCACGCGATGGGATACGCGAGCAGCACACCCGCGCACAACGCCATGACATCGGCGCCGCTGCAACTCGAGTTCACGGTGATTGCGGCGTTGGGTGTGGTGCCATACCAGAACACCACACTCTTCTGGAACTCCACGAGAGAGGCAATCAGGTGCTGATCGACCCAGGCGAGGCGAATCAGTCCGAAGAGGCCGAGCGTCCACGCCATTGCGCGTGCGAGAAAGGCCGGGGCAGACGGCGCAACTTCCTGGCGAGTGATGGACACAGCAAGGCTCATAGGAAGGCCAGTCTTCCCCCACGGTATCACTTGCGCCCCGGCTCCGGCCGTTCTGTTTGGGTCAGGCTGGGAATCGGGCGTAGGCCTCACACACCGCCCGCCAGGCGGCGTGAGCACGGGCGTCCCGACGTTCGTGACGGTCCCCCGCTTCAAACGCGTGCATGTCAAATTCCGGGGCGATTGCGAGGTGGATGGGGCAACGGCGGATCCGCCGCGGCTCACCAATTTCAACCTGCACCGTATCGGGTGGCGGCATGAAGTGGGAGGTGGCCAGGGCCATCGGATAGAAGTGCGTGGGCCGGGTGGCGCGTTGCGCCATGAGGTGGAACATCTCCACGCTTTGCGCATCAAATGGCGCCACATCCACGATGCCGGCGGCGTTCATGCGATCGCGCCCGCCGCTGGGCGCCACGTAGATGCAGTGTCCGCCCTCCGAGAGCAACTGGGTCATCTGTTCAAGGGCCCGGCGATTGTGCAGTTGTTTGGCGGCCTTCTGATCCGGCGGGTGATCAATGTGGCGTTTGGAAAAGATGCACAGCAGGTTGCGGCCCATGCTGAAGGGGACTGTGAGCGGATCGGTGATCACGCGCTCGCCCGCGACAAAGATGATCTCGCGGCCGACGGACGGAAACTCGTCTTCCAACAGGATGCTGATGGCTTGCGGGTCGGCTTCCGTCTGGTGGTTGGCGAGGAAAATCACATTGTCACCGGCGGCAATCTGGCCGGCGATGCGCTGAAGCTGGTCGTGCCCCGTGAGTGTCGAGCGGGGCTTGTCCATCAGGGGGCGCAGGAACTCCACGCCAAACGTGTAGTAGTCGAACGGCGCGGTGACCTGCCGGTGGTACGGCTCGAACACAAAAGGTGCGCGCACCTGTTCCTGCACCAGCGTCAGGAATACCGACATCCACCGGTCGGCGGTCTCAGGCGGCTCGCCGGTTTCGGCCACGACCGCCCGATACGTGTTCTGGAGTTCCTCAAGCGTGTGCGTGTAGTCCATTGTCGGGCGGGCCCCCAAGAGTCTACTCCGGACGCCGCTCGTCCCCGGACGTGATCAATAATCCGGACATCATGTCTCACTCGAACCCCCGACTGTCCACCACGGTCCGGCTCGTCGCCGGTGCGGGCGCGGCCGCAATGCTGTCGTCGTTGGTGTCGGCACAAAATCCGCCGGCCAGGCCTGTCTTCGAGAACGGCCAGGCCCAGGTGGTGCCGGCGTTTGAAGACGCCACGAAGTGGATTCGGCATCGGCTGTGGGTTGAGACCGAGTTTGATTCGGATGGCGATCGGAAACGCGACCGCATGCATGTGGATGTCACCCGACAGTTGCAGACCGAGACCGAAGGGCTGAAGGTGCCCGTGGTGTACGAGTCGTCGCCGTATTTTGCCGGCACGTCCGGTGACCGGAAGTTCCTGTGGGACGTGAAACATGAGGTGGGCGTGGATGCTCCGGCGCGCACGTCGCAGCCCGAGATTGCGTTCAACGCCGAGCGCACGAGCATTTCGAATTCCCAGGTGGCCGCGTGGGTGCCGCGCGGCTTCGCGGTCGTGCACTCAGAAGCTCCGGGCACGGGGTTGTCGCAGGGGTGTGCCACCGTGGGCGGTGCGCCTGAGCGCCTGGCGCCCAAGGCCGTCATCGACTGGCTGAATGGTCGCGCGAAGGGGTTCACCACGCCAGACGGCAGTGAAGAGGTCAAGGCGACGTGGGCCACCGGCAAGGTCGGCATGACCGGCACCTCCTACAACGGCACCATCCCCCTCGCTGCGGCCACTACCGGTGTGGCGGGGCTCGAAGCGATCATCCCCATCGCGCCCAACACGTCGTATTACCACTACTACCGGTCGCACGGCCTGGTACGTCATCCGGGGGGCTGGCTCGGTGAGGATATTGATTTCCTGTACGACTTCGTGAACAGCGGTGATCCAGCGCGCCGGGCGGTCTGCAACAAGATTTATCGCGACGGCGAGTTTGTTGAAGGACGCGACCGTCGTACCGGCGACTACAACGCGTTCTGGGTTTCGCGCGATCTGTTGCCGCTTGTGGGTGATGTGAAAGCCGCCGTACTCATGGCTCATGCGTTCAACGACTGGAACGTGGTGCCCGAACACAGCGTGCGCATCAGCAACGCACTCAAGGGCAGGGTGCCGCTTCAGCAGTACTTCCATCAGGGTGGTCACGGAGGCGCGCCGCCGATGGAACTGATGAATAAGTGGTTCACACGTTATCTCTACGGCGTCGAGAACGGCGTGGAGAAGGACCCGAAGGCATGGATTGTGCGCGAAACGTCGCCGGCCGCTGCGGCCGCGCCAGGCGCGCCTTCGGCCGCCCCTGGGAGTGGTCGCGGACGCGGCAACCCGACGCCGGCTCCCACGCCGTATGCCGACTATCCGAATCCGGCGGCTGCGGTCGTGACGCTGCGCCTCGGGGCCGGTGGCGGCGCCACAGGGACGCTGATGACCACAACGGCTGCAGCAAGGCAGGGCACCGAGTTGCTCACCGACAACGTGGACAGTGCGGCGCCGGCGTTGGCCCTTGCGCCTGAGTCGCGCCACCGGTTGCTCTACGCAACGCCGGCGTTGACCGACGCTGTGCATCTGTCAGGCACCGTGCGCGTCACCATCCGCATGGCGTCGAGCACACCTGCGGCGAACTTGTCGGTGTACCTCGTGCAACTCCCTTGGACCGAGGGGCCTATCGGGACATCGAACCTGATCACGCGTGGCTGGGCCGATCCGCAGAATCACAAGGCGCTGACGCGCGGCGGCGACTTCAATTCCCGCGAACGCGGCGTGCCGATCACGCCCGGTGAGTTCGTCACGATGACGTTCGACCTGCAGCCTGACGATCAGATCATTCCGGCCGGCAAACGGATCGCCTTGATGATCTTCTCGAGCGACCGCGACTTCACACTGTGGCCGCAACCGGGCACCGAGCTGACGATCGACCTGGACGCCACCAGCCTGCGCCTCCCCATCGTGGGTGGCCCTGCGGCGTTTGCCCGGGCGACGGGTGCGGTCTCACGGTAGGATCGGCCATGCGACATCGCTGGTTGGTCGTGGCCCTGGTCGTGGTGGCCATGATTCCGTTGTCTGCGCAGCGCGGCCAGCGCCGCGACGGCGGCTTCAGGATGGGCGGATATGTGCCAACGCCGGCGGCGGTGCCGTACGACGCGAAGTTCTCCATTGTCCGTCTCTGGTATGCCACCTACCCCGGGTGGTCGTACGACTACCCGGAGATGGAACAACACCTCAACCTGATCCTGCCTGAGCTGACGTCGATTACGCCGAGCCCTCACGGCGGCACCGTGCTCAAGATGGACGACCCGGAATTGATGAAGTTTCCGCTCGCGTACTTGTCGGAACCCGGCTACTGGTATCCGAGCGAAACCGAAGTCGCGGGCCTGCGCACGTATATCGAAAAAGGCGGGTTCGTGATCGTTGACGACTTCCACTTTCAGAATGAGTGGAACGTGTTCGAAGTGGCGATGATGCGCGTCATGCCAAAGGCGCGGATCGTCAAACTTGATGTGTCGCACCCGATTTTTAACACCTTCTTCGCGATCAAGACGCTCGACGTGCCGTACCCCGGTCAGATGGGCCAGCAGGGATTGATGGGCGAGTTCTACGGCATCTACGAGAACAACGACCCCACCAAACGGCTGTCTGTGGTGATCAACTACAACATGGACATCGGCGACTACATGGAGCACTCCGCCGAGGGCCTCTACGCCGTAGACCCGACGAACGAAGCCTACAAGTTCGGGATCAACTACCTGATGTACGGCATGACCCGATAGAGGTTCTCACACGAGGCGTCAAGGACTGAAGGACGCGGACGACGGGACGGGCCTCACCCCTCGCGTGAAATTACCTGATCGCGAACAGGTGGCGCTCGCCGCGGATGTAGATCGTGCCGGCGGCGAGTGCCGGTGACGCCCACACCGGCTCGTTCAGTGAATTCGTGCGAATGACTTCGTGTTTTGGCCCGGCACGAACCACGAACGTGTCGCCATCTTCGCTCGTCATCAGGATCTTGTCGCCAAACGACACGGCCGACGCGCGGAACGTCGCGGGGACCGGCACCCGGCCGCCTTCATACACCAGCGCGCCCGTGCGCGCGTCGAGGCACGTGGTGATGCCGGTGTCCGTGAAGACGTACAGGTGGTCGCCGACGGCGATGGGCGACGTCACGTACGCGGTGCCCTTGTTGTATTTCCAGGCGATACGCGACGCGTCATCCGGCGCGTCGGGCCGAAGGGCGAGGAGCACCTTGGCCGAGTTGCCCGCCGAGGCAAAGACCAGACCATGCGCCTGCACAAAACTCGGAATGGGATGGCTGCGCGTCCCTTCGGTGCGCCAGCGTTCCTTGCCGGTGTCGGGGTCGTAGGCGATCACGTTCTCGGCCCCCGATGCGACCAGATCGATTCGGCCGCCCGCATTGACCAGCACAGGTGTCGCCCAACTGCGCCTATTTGTGCGGTCGGCCCGCCAGACTTCCTTGCCGGTCTGCCGATCGAACGCCAGGATGCGTGACTCAGCTCCCATTTCCTGATCCACCTGGAGGATGACCAGGTCCTTGTGAAAGATCGGCGACGTGCCGGGGCCCAGGCCCGCCTTGGCCACGGTGCCCAGATCGACCTTCCACGTGAGTACGCCATCAACCGTGTAGGCGTAGAAGCCGTGCGCCTCGAACGACGCGTACAGCATCTTGCCGTCCGTGACGACCGACGCCGAGGCGTACGTGTTCAGTCGATGGCGGTTGTCGTACATGGGGCCGTCGTACGGCGTGTGCCGCCACAGGATCGTTCCCGACTTCGCATCCACGGCGAGCACGCTGAGCGCGTAATCGTAGTCCACGGCGGTGCTGTCGGGGTTGAGGTAGCCGGGTTTCATGTCGAAGCCGAGGTGGTCGGGCGCCATTCGGCCGGGCACGTGTGTGCCCTGTACCGAGGTGGTCAGGAAGATGCGGTCGCCCCACACGATGGGGGACGAGTGACCACGACCAGGAATCTCGGTCTTCCACACCACGTTCTGGGTATCCGACCAGGTGTCCTGATACTGGCCGGTGGCGATGCCCTGGCCGTTGGGGCCACGCCACTGCGCCCAGTGGGGATTGTGCTCGGCGACGGTCGGCCATGCGGCCACCGCAGCGACGAACGCGATCGAGATGGCCTTCAGCATGGAGGCAGCGTAACACGCGACACTGCACCCATGGTCAGCGTTCCGCGAACACGCCGTCCCTGACCTCGAACGTCAGTGCTTGGCCCCCGGTGCCCGACCACGTCGCGAAGTTGAATGTGGCACTCCTCGTCACCTTGTAGACCTGAATCGGGTGGTAGCTGAGAGGGGAGCCGGCGCGGTACTGCTGCGGCGGCTTCGCACTTTCCATGAAATAGGCCGTGTTGGGGCCCACCACGGTCGCGGTGCCATCGCGCTCAAGCAGGACCGCCGTCTCACGGTCGATGGCGAGCGCGCGTGACGGCCGGGCCGGCCTGGTGCCGGTCGCGCTCAACCAGCCGTCCTGATGCAGACGCGCCATGAATGCCACAGTGCGCCCCAACCGGCCGCGCTCCACCACGTGGCTGTCGGTAATGAGGCCGTCCAGATGCGCCAGTGCCAGAAAGTCTCGATCAATCGTGATGTCCGGCGACAACGGATCAGCCAACGCCTGTGCGGTGGTGATCGACGCGCGCATGGCCGAGTACGAGAACTCTCCGAGGATCGCGAGACCGGCCGAGGTCCCGCCGATGGGCACACCTCGCGCGGCGGCGGCATTGACCAGCGTTTCCACCGGTGTGTCCTTGAAGAACGTGACGTAACGACTTTGATCACCGCCGGCGAAAAAAATGGCTTCGGCGCGGCCGAGACGGTCGAGGAGTGTCGCGTCCCGTGAGGCGTCACGAGACTTCACGACAAAAGACTCGATCGAATCGAGGCCGCCAATCTTCATCGCGAACGGGTGATAGCCGTCCGCGCCTGACGCACGCAGCACCACGATGTCGCCGCCGCCGGCGTGGGCGAACAGCCATCTGAATGCGTCGGGCTGATCCGTGCCGCCACCGGCGAGCAACACACCTCCGGTGGTCCTCGGCGTGACGTCCGCCTCGCGGCCGGTCAGATAGTGGTCATACAACTCGCCCCGGGTGATGGTGGTGGGCCACGCCGGCTCCTGTGAAGCCACAGGCCCGGCGATCACGCCTGCCACAACAACCGCGCCGACGGCAACTTCGCGCTTCCACGTCATCGATGCAAACATCTGGCTCCCAAACCCTTCTTCCGAAATCCCGCAGCGTCGCTGAATGAGTCCAGCGGCGCGGGCAGGTCAGTATCAGTCTTGACGTCATCCGCGGCAATCCCTCTCGGCGCCAGCCGCGCCACCCATTCGTCCCACCACGGCGTGACCCCACGAGCCAGCGGCTCGAGGATGACCAGCGTCACGCCCCGACCCAGCAGTTGATCGATGATCTCAAGCAACTGCGCGCGCTCGGGCTTCGCCAGCTCGTTGATCGACCAACCCGCGATCACGCCCGTGTTCGCGAGGGTCGCAGCGCTCCGATTGAGCAGATGCCTGGCCGCGGCGACGAGGTCTGCGCGAGTGGCTTGGCCTCGAAGGCCGAGCGTGCGCCAATTCCAGCGGGCCTCATCAAGCGCCCAGGAGTGCGCGTCCACGCCGGTGATCGACGGTGGCCGCTCATGGAGCAGGGCCCATGCCGCACTGCAGACGCCGGTGCCGCATCCGAGGTCCACGAGCGACTGCAGGTCGATTCGCACGCGCATGTGCGCGATGGTCGCCCTCGTCGTCAGGAGGTGGACAGGCGCATAGAACAGCGCAAATGCCGACCGCTTGCCTGCCGAATCCAGCGGAGACCTGTCGGGCAACTGGCTGCGCCGTTCCACGTAGCGCGCCGAGAGCGCCCGCACGGCTCGGGTGAATTCCTGGCGCGTCAGGTTCGCCATGTGGCGCTGCTCGAGCGCGGCGAGCCAGGTCGTGAGTCTCGGGTCGTCGGTCATGGCGCCGGGCGCGCCTGGGTGTAGCGCGACGGGAGGGCGTGCCCCAGGTGCGGCACCAGTGCCAGCGCGGCGTCGGAGACGGCGTCGAGCTGGACGCCCGTGTCGATACCGAGGCCGTTCAGCATGTAGACCAGGTCTTCGGTCGCCAGGTTGCCCGTGGCGCGCGGGGCATACGGGCAGCCGCCAAGGCCACCCGCCGAGGCGTCGAACGTGGCGATGCCGCACTCGAGGGCGGCCAGCACGTTGGCCAGCGCCATGCCGCGCGTGTCGTGGAAGTGCAGTGCCACGCGCTCAGGGGGAATCGCCTCGAGCAAACGCGGCAGCATCGACGTGACCTGACCCGGATGGGCCACGCCAATCGTGTCGCTGACCGCCACTTCAAAGGCGCCCAGATCCAGGATGCGCCGGGTGAGTGTGACCACGCGGTCGAACGGCACGTCTCCCTCAAACGGGCACCCGAAGGCCGTGGACAGGTATCCGCGTACGCGAAGACCCGCACCAAGGGCCGCGGAGGCCACCTCGCGATACACGTCGAACGACGCGTCGATCGATCGATTGGTGTTGCGCTGGCTGAACGTCTCAGAGGCCGCAAGGAAGATGGCGATGTTCGTGACGCCGGCCCCGATCGCTCGCTCCAGCCCATGCATGTTGGGCACCAACGCCGAATACCTCACGCCCGGTTGCCGTGTGATACCCGCAAAGACTTCGCCGGCGTCGTCAAGCTGCGGAATCCACTTCGGACTCACGAACGCAGACACCTCGATCTCATGCAGCCCGCCCAGGCTGAGGCGATTGACAAACGCGATCTTGTCGGGTGTGCTGATGCGTGCGGCCTCATTCTGCAGGCCGTCGCGCGGGCCCACTTCCACAACCGTCACGGCGTGTGGCAGCGTGGACACGGCCTACGCCAACTCCACGAGGATCGCCGCCGAGGCCACGAGTTCTCCCTCGCGACAATGGACAGCCCTGACCGTGCCGCCGCGAGGCGCACGCAGAGGCATCTCCATCTTCATCGCTTCCACCACCACCAGCGGGTCGCCCTCCGTCACGACGCTCCCCACGGCCACATGCACCCTCATCACGGTGGCCGACATGGGCGCTCTGATGCTGTCGTCAACGACCTTGTGGCGCGCGCGCGAGGATGCGGATTCCACCTGCCACTGCGTGGTGGCGCCATCCACACCGGTCCACACGCGCTCCGCTGTCTGCGCGCCCACTACCGTGCGCGCGACTCCCCCATTGGACTTGTGGGCAATCGACCACCGCCCGTCGGGGCGGGCAGTGACGATGAATTCGCCGTCGACGCCGTCGATGGTGACCACCGGGCCCTCCACGCTGGCGAGCCAGTCGCGCCGGCCGTCGTTGAGTCGAAAGGGCGTGGCCATCTACCACGCCACCTTTCCCAGTGACGACCACGGGTCGATGGCGCCCGATACGCGGCCTTCCACGAGGGCGGGCCTGGCGGTGCTGTTCGCCGACAACGCCGCTGCCAACGCCACCTGCACATGCGCGTCGCTGTCGATGGGCGCTGTCGTGAAATCGGCCAAATGTTCTTCGATGAAGCGTGTGTGGGTGCGGCAGGCCCGCACCTCGGGATGCTGGAGCAACGCCAGCAGGAACGAGATGTTGTGGCGGATGCCGAGAATCTCGAAGCTGCGCAACGCGAGCGCGGCCCGCGCCCAGGCTGCGTCGCGGGTTTCTCCGGATGTGATGACCTTGGCGATCATCGGATCGTAGTGGACCGAGATGTGCTGGCCTTCGCGGACACCGGCATCCACGCGAATGCCCGGACCCTGAGGCTCGCGGTAGCGGAGGAGGGGACCGGCCTGCGGCAGGAAGTTCGCGAACGGGTCTTCGGCATAGACCCGGCACTCGACCGCCGCCCCCCGCATCGTCACGTCATCCTGCCGGAATGGGAGGCGCTCACCCGATGCGACCAGCAACTGCGCGCGTACCAGGTCCAGGCCCGTCAGCATTTCCGTTACCGGATGCTCCACCTGGAGGCGCGTGTTCATCTCGAGGAAATAGAACTCGTCGCCCGAGAGCAGAAATTCGATGGTGCCTGCGTTGACGTAGCCGACAGCCGTGGCGGCGGCCACCGCCGCCCGCGTCATGCGCTCGCGAAGGGCGGGCGTCATGGTGGGGCCAGGAGCTTCTTCGATCACCTTCTGGTGGCGCCGTTGCAGCGTGCAGTCACGTTCGAACAGGTGCACGGTGGTGCCGTGACTGTCGGCCATGACCTGCACTTCGATGTGGCGCGGCTGGTCGATCAGGCGCTCGACGTACAGCGTGCCATCGGCAAAGGCGCGCTCGGCTTCGCGGCGGGCCGCGTCAATGGCCTCGGCGCCCTCGGCCTCGGTACGGACGATCCGCATGCCCTTGCCTCCACCACCTGCGGACGCTTTAATCAGCGCGGGGTATCCCACCTTCGCGATCGCCGCGAGGACGGCCTCTGCCCCTTGTCCTCTGGGCGTGGCTCCGGGGACCACCGGCACGCCGGCCTTCGCCACGGCCTCCCGGGCGGCCGTCTTGGACCCCATGCGTTCGATGACCGACGATGAGGGGCCGATGAAGGTGAGGCCACGTTCGTCGCACGCGCGGGCGAACCCGGCGTTTTCAGACAGGAAGCCGTAGCCGGGATGAATGGCATCGGCGCTGGTGCGTGTGGCCGCGTCGAGAATGGCCGTGGCGCGCAGGTAGCTGGCCGATGCTGCGGCAGGCCCGATGCACACCGCGTCGTGCGCAGCCATCACGTGGGGCGCGTCCGCGTCGGCTTCCGAATACACGGCGACGGTCTCGATGCCAAGTTCGCGGCACGCGCGAATGATGCGGACGGCGATCTCGCCGCGATTGGCAATGAGGACTCGGCGAATCATGGTCGATTCATCCCTGCCAGGACGCAGGCCGCTTCTGCAGAAACGCCCGCATGCCTTCCTGACCTTCGGCTGAGACGCGCTGCGTGGCAATCGCGTCCACCGTCTGCTCCAGCACGTCAGCCGGCAGTCGGCCTTCCACTTGCGCCAGCAGCTGTTTCGTGACGGCCACCGCCGATGGCGAGGCCTTCAGGAACTGCGCGACATGACGGTCCACCGTCAGGTCCAGACGATCCGACGTGACCACGTCGTGTACCAGTCCAATGTCTTTCGCTCTGGCCGCTGAGAACCGCACGCCGCTCAGGCACAGCTCGCGGGCGGCCGACAGGCCGATCTTGCGCACCACATACGGAGAAATCATCGAGGGTGGAATGCCCAGGACCACTTCAGTGAATCCGAACATCGCGTCTTCCGCGGCCACCACGACGTCGCACACCGCGGCCAACCCGGCGCCCCCGCCCAGCGCCGCGCCGTGAATCCGGCCGATGAGCGGCACCGGCAGGGAGTCCAACGCGAGGAACATTGCCGCAGCCAGGCGCGCATCCGCCAGATTTTCCTCTCTCGAGTAGCCGGCCATGCGCGACATCCACTTCAGATCTGCGCCCGCACAGAATGAAGCGCCGGCACCTCGCAACACGACGACCCGAATGGATCCATCGGCGCGCACGGTGGCCGCCCATGCGGACAAGTCGCGAATGACATCTTCGTTGAAGGCGTTGCGAACGTCGGGGCGATTGAGCGTGACCGTGGTCACGGCCCCTCCCGAAACAGTCAGTGTCGTCATGAATTACATCCGGAAGATGCCGAACCGAGCGTCGGGAATGGGCGCGTTGCAGGCGGCCGACAGGCCCAGCCCCAGCGCATCGCGTGTGCGGGCGGGGTCAAGCACCCCGTCGTCCCACAGCCGTGCGGTGGAATAGTACGGTGACCCTTCGGTGTCGTACTTCTGGAGGATGGGCGCCTTCAGCGCCGCTTCGTCTTCCGCGCTGAAGGCCGTGCCCTCGCGCGCGAGCTGGTCCTTCTTGACGGTGGCCAGCACCGACGCTGCCTGTTCGCCGCCCATCACCGAGATGCGACTGTTGGGCCACATCCACAACAGCCGCGGTTCATACGCGCGCCCGCACATGCCGTAGTTGCCGGCGCCGAACGACCCGCCGATCACCACCGTGAACTTCGGCACCACTGAATTCGCCACCGCATGCACCATCTTGGCGCCGTCCTTGGCGATGCCGCCGCGTTCGTACTGCTGGCCCACCATGAACCCGGTGATGTTCTGCAGGAAGACCAGCGGGATGCCCCGCAGGTTGCACATCTGGATGAAGTGCGTCACCTTCAGCGCCGACTCCGAGAAGAGCACACCGTTGTTGGCCACGATACCGACAAGGAATCCGTGCAGCCGCGCGAATCCGGTGACGACCGTTGTGGCATAACGCGCTTTGAATTCGTCAAAGCGCGAGCCGTCCACCAGACGTGCCAGCACTTCGCGGACGTCGTACGGGTGCCTGGGGTCGATATTGACCACGCCGTACAGTTCCTGCGGGTCATACCGAGGCGCCTCCGGCGTCGTCATGTCCGGCGGAAGCTGTTTGGTGGTGTGGAGGGTGGAGACGATCGTGCGCGCCAGTTCCAGCGCATGTGCGTCATCGTCAGCCAGGTAGTCGGCCACACCAGACAGGCGTGTATGGACATCGGCGCCTCCCAGATCCTCGGCGGTGACCTCTTCACCAGTGGCCGCTTTCACGAGCGGCGGCCCGCCCAGGAAGATGGTGCCGGTGCCCTTGACGATGACCGTTTCGTCGGACATGGCGGGCACATAGGCGCCGCCGGCCGTGCAGGAACCCATCACGATGGCGATCTGCGGGATGCGCTCCGCGGACATCCGCGCCTGATTGAAGAAGATGCGTCCGAAGTGCTCCCGGTCGGGGAACACCTCTGCCTGCAGCGGAAGGAACGCCCCGCCCGAGTCCACGAGGTACACGCAGGCCAGGCGATTCTCGAGGGCCACCTGCTGGGCGCGCAGGTGTTTCTTGACCGTCATCGGAAAATACGTGCCGCCTTTGACGGTGGCGTCATTGGCGATGATCATCACATCGCGTCCCGAGACGCGCCCGATGCCCGTGACGATGCCTGCCGAGGGCGCTTCGTTCTCGTAGAGGTCCCACGCGGCCAGCGCCGACAGTTCCAGAAATGGCGTACCCGGGTCCAGCAGCTTTTCAATGCGCTCGCGCACGGGAAGTTTGCCTTGTTCCCTGTGTCGGGCCACATACCGGGGACCGCCGCCATCACGCACCTGCGCCACCCGTGCCTTGAGTTGTTCCAGCAGCGCGAGCATCCGATCGCGATTGGCCACGTACTCCGGCGAGGTGGTTTTGATCAGGCTGGTGAGAGGCTCCATCGGCGCGACCATTGTACAGGTGCGATGGGCAGGCGAAGTACAATGGGTTTCCATGGGAGTGGAAATACCGTGAATGACCGTACCTCCATCTTGCTGGGCGCCCTGGCGGGCGCCGTCGTGGGCGGCTGCATGGGATACCTGTTCTTCACCGAGGAAGGGCGCCAGCTGCGTGAGGACCTTGAACCCAGACTTGCCGACCTGGCCACCGAGATCGATCGCGCCCGGTCCATGGTGAAGAACGCGCGGGCGGATGTCGAACCCTTCGGACGCTCCTAACGCGGGCGCTCAGGCCGGGTCAGGCGGTGCGTCCTGGCTGGTTCGCGTCGGCAGGCGGCTGGGCCGGCGCCTGGCGCGGAGCGTCACCCTTGGCGTCCGTGCCGCCGGTCGTGGCGTCGTCGAGTTCTACAAGAGTGAGAATCTGACGTTCTCCGCCTCGATTGCGTACTACGCGCTTCTGTCGATTTTTCCTTTTTCGCTTCTGGTGCTCTCGGTGCTGGGTCAACTCTCGATGAGCGAGGGGGGATCGACGCTGTTGCAGGTGTTGACGCGGGCGATGCCTGCCAGGGTGGAGTTCCTTGCGCAGATCGAGGCTCTGGGGCCGCGCGCGTTGCAACTCGGAGTGGCCGGCACGTTGGTCATGTTGTGGGCGGCGATGGGCGTCTTTGGCGCCGTGACGTCTGCCGTTAATCACGCATGGGGCGTGGAGAAGCCGCGCGGGTTCTGGCACCACAAGCTGTTTACACTGCTGATGCTGCTCACGGCCGGCGTGTTAATGGTCATCGCGCTCGTCATCGTGAGCGCCGCGCAAGTGAGCCAGACCGGATGGTTCACGACGCTCGCGGCGAGGTGGCCGCTGGTGGGCTGGGTGGAGGGCGTGGTGGTGCGCAACGCGCCGACGCCCCTGTTCATGATGGTCGTGGGGTTGATCTACTACTACGCGCCCAATGCCAAAGTGCGCTTGAGAGACGTCTGGGTCGGCGCCTTGCTGGCCGGGCTGCTGTGGCGCGGTGCATTTGCGCTGTTTACCTGGTATTTGAGGGACCTGTCGAGGTTCAACGTGGATGGGTCGGTGGCCACGGTGATCGCGTTTCTAATCTGGGTATATTTCTCGGCGGCGATCCTGCTGTATGGCGCGGAAGTGTCTGCGGCGTACGCGCGCCTGCGAAAGCAGATTCCGCAAACGGAACCAGCCGCGCCGGAACGCGCCCCGGCCGCCTGATTCCTGAAGAGAGACATGTCAAACCGCCTTCAGCACGAGCGCAGTCCCTATCTGCTTCAACACGCGAACAATCCGGTGGACTGGTATCCGTGGGGTGACGCGGCGTTCGCCCGCGCCCGCGACGAGAACAAGCTCATCTTTCTGTCGATTGGGTACTCCACGTGCCACTGGTGTCACGTGATGGCGCACGAATCGTTCGAGGATGAATCGATCGCGGCGCAACTCAATCGCGACTTTATTTCGATCAAGGTCGACCGTGAGGAGCGGCCTGATATCGACCGGGTCTACATGACGTTTGTGCAGGCCACGACAGGCGCCGGCGGGTGGCCCATGACCGTGTTCCTGACACCGGAGTTGCACCCGTTTTTTGGCGGAACGTACTTCCCGCCATTGTCGCGGTGGGGCCGACCGGGTTTCACCGAGGTGCTGGCCCACCTGGCGAAGGCGTGGCAGGACGACTCGGCCAAGGTCCGTGTGTCAGCCGAGGGGCTCCTGACGCAGTTGCGCGAGACGGTGGCGTCGGCCGCGCTGCCTCCCGTGGCGCCTGTCGCTCCCGTGACCGCGGTGAGCGAGGGCGTCGCCCATTTCTCGAAGGCGTACGATCGTCGAAACGGCGGCTTTGGCGGCGCGCCGAAGTTCCCGCGGCCATCCGAACTCCTGTTCCTGCTCGACGCCTGGGCGCTGACGCATGTGCACGAGGCGAGGCAGATGACGGTGGATACGTTGCGTGCGATGGCGCTTGGCGGCATTCACGATCATCTGGGCGGCGGGTTCCATCGCTATTCGGTTGATGCCGAGTGGCGCGTGCCGCACTTCGAAAAGATGCTCTACGACCAGTCGCAGCTGGTGCTCGCGAATCTGGCCGCCTCGCAGGCAAGTGGCGACCCGTTTTACGCGTCGGTCGCCGAGGACACACTCGATTATGTGCGTCACGATCTCACGGCGTCTGACGGCGCATTGTATTCCGCCGAAGACGCGGACTCCCTGATCCCAGGTGGTGAGACCAAGAGCGAGGGCGCGTTCTATGTGTTCAGCACGGCGGAGATCGACCGTCTCTTCGGGGAGGATGCGCCGGTGGTCCGCCGCCGGCTCGGGATGGAAGACGCGGGCAACGCACCGTCTGACCCGCACGGCGAGTTCCGCGGCCTGAACATTCCCTATGTGGCGCAGTCGGTTGACGAAATCGCTGCGCGCACCGGGCGTGCCTCGGAGGACGTACTGCGCATCCTGGCCGACATGCGCGCGCGGATGTATGAAGCCCGCACCTTGCGGCCACGCCCGCATCTGGACGACAAGGTCATCACGGCGTGGAACGGATTGATGATCGGCGCCTTCGCTCGCACCGCCCGGTTGCTCGTGGACAGCCCACGGCGTGAGGAGTGGCGTGAGTCTGCCGTACGCGCGGCCCGAAGCCTGAAGCGCACCGTGTGGCGCGACGCCGACCGCACGTTGCTGCGCAGATTTCGCGATGGCGAGGCCGCGGTTGACGCGTTTTGTGAAGACTACGCCTGTCTTGCGCATGGAGTGATCGAGCTGTTTCAGGCCACTGCCGACCCCGAGTGGCTCGACTGGGCGCTGACGCTGACCGAGGTGCAGACGAGCAAGTTCTGGGACGAGACCGATGGCGGCTGGTTCAGCACGACCGGTGAAGACCCGTCGGTGCTCCTGCGCCTCAAGGAAGACTACGACGGCGCCGAGCCTGCCGCCGCATCGGTGACCGTACGCAATCTGCTGGTGCTGGCGCACCTGACCGGCGAGCACACGTTTGCCGATCGCGCAAAGCGCTCACTTGAACGCTACGGAACCGAACTGGGCCGCGTCGCACGCGTGATGCCCTACATGGTGTCGAACCTGGCAGCGTGGCACGCGCGGGCGTCGCAGATCGTGATTGTGGGGGAGCCGGGAGACGAACGGCTGGCGCTCGAACGCGTTGTGGCGCAGCGCTACTTGCCGTTCGCGGTGGTGTTGACGATCACGCCGGGCGAGGGACAACGTGCGCTGGCTGCACGTCTGCCGTGGCTCGTCGCGATGACGCCGGTGGGCGGCCTCGCCGCCGCGTACGTGTGCACAGATTTTACCTGTCAGGCGCCTGTCACGAGGGCGGTGGAGTTGGCGCGCTTGATCGACGACATCGGCGCGGTGCGCAGGGTCATTCTGTAATGGCGAAATGACATTACGCCGAGGAGCGCTTTCCCACGAAGATCGTATGCCTCGGCCCGCCACGCTTCAGGCGCGCGCGCATCCTGTGCACCGTGACCGCAAAGCCCGCCCACCGCAGCCGCTGTTCGAACTTTCGATCTTCCCACGCTGACCACACGGCCAGCACGCCGTCGGGCCGCAGCGCGCCTTGTGCGAGCACGACGCCCTCATTCGCGTAGAGCGCGGCGTTGCCTGTGGCCGTGAAGGCATCAGGCCCATTGTCCACATCCAGCAGAATGGCGTCGAAACTCGCCGGGGCATTGCGCATCGTGACTGCCACGTCACCCAGGGCGACTGAGACTCGAGGGTCATCGAGTGGGTGATTGGCGAGTGGACCGATGGGCCCCCGATTCCATTCCACCACACCGGGTACCAGTTCGGCGACGACGACAGACGCGGTGGGCGGCAGCAGATCAAGCGTGGCTCTCAAGGTGTAACCAAGTCCGAGCCCGCCGACGAGTACGCGTGGCGACTCGGCAGTCGCGAGGTGCTTGCAGGCGAGCGCGGCCAACTCTTCTTCCGAGCCATGCGCGCGACTCGACATCAACATCTTGCCGTTGGCCAGAATCACCAGGTCGCGGTCGTGCCTCATCAGCGTCAGGCGCGTGCCGTCGGGTGTCTGACTTTCGCCCAAGAGCGCCCAGGGCTTCATGCGGTAAGCGTCACGGCGAAATGTGCGAAATGACCGAAATGGCGAAATGTCTGCAGTGCGGGAGTTCGCGAATGTGGGAATGTAGAAGGCGCGCAATGGGCGAATGACCTTGGAGCAGCAGACTCAACCATTGGGGACAGAGACATTTGAACATTCTTCCCTGCCATGATTGCGCACCTTTCGCCATTTCGGTCATTTCGCCACTACGAGCGCGCAGCCGCCCTGGTCTCCGCGTAGGAAGACATTTGGTTCAGAAGACGCGAGGAAGGTGTGGAATGTTTACGAATTCGGTCATGCGTAATGACGGAATGTCCGAAATGACCGAAATGAGGACGCAGGCGAGCAATGTGTTCACGGACGTCCTGATGCGCCCAGGCGCCGTTCGGCCTGCGCGGCAACACCTTTGAGGAGCCGCACCTGCTCGGCGAGGGCGTGCGCCCCGCCGGTGGCAGTGCGTCGTCGCGCTGCGCACCGGACGCGAGCAGGGTCATCGTCGCACCTCAGGCTAAATGCACATGCCGCAAATATAGCCAAGGAGCATTTACGACACAAGCCCCCGATCGTGCTGTGGCGCTCGCGATAGGATCAGTGGCGTGACCGCCTCAACCCGATATCGTGTCTTTCGTCACGTGGCCTTGGTGGAGGGCGTGACCACAGTCGTGTTGTTTCTTGTGGCGATGCCTATCAAGTATCTCGCGGGAAATCCGCAACCCGTGCGCGTGACCGGCTGGATTCATGGCATCGCGTTCCTGGCGTATGTAGTGATGATGATCGTCGCGCTCCGTGGCCGTGGCTGGACCTGGACGGAATGGATGCGCACCTTCGTGGCGTCGCTGGTGCCGTTCGGTACCGTCGCCAATGACCGGTTCCTGAGAGCACGCGAGCGCTGACGTGGACAACCTCGTGGCTTTTGGGGCCGAGGGCATCAGAGGATGTCGTCATTGGCGCAATGCAGACATTTCGCGATTTCTGACACTTCTTTCATTTTTCATTTCGCCATTGACGAGCCAAGGTATGAAGTGCCGGGGGTGGGAATCGAACCCACACGTCGCTTGCGCGACTCAGGATTTTAAGTCCTGTGCGTCTGCCAGTTTCGCCACCCCGGCCTGCCGCGATCATGACACGCATCGCGGGACGTACAATAGCCGGTGGATGAAGTCGCTTATTGCGGTCGTCGCAGGGATTGTCGTCGGGGTCGTCGTGCTGTCGCTGACGGAGCAGATCGGCCAGGCGTTGCTGCTGGCGCTGATGGGCATCGAACCCATAGCCGCCCAGGGCGCGGCGGCCCTTGGTATCGAACGGCCGACCGAGTCGTTGGCGGTGGTTGTGGCCGCCTGTTTCCTGGGACCACTGGCCGGGGGGTATGCGGCCGGACGCCTGGCGCCGGTAAAGCCCCTGGCTCACGCCGCGGCCGTCGGTGCGTTTCAGATGATTCTGGGCGTGATCGGCCTGGTGTTGTTTCCGGTTCCGCTTTGGTTCGCCTTTGCCACCGTGATCGCGTTTGTGATGGGCCCGCTCGTGGGCGCCAGCCTTTCGCGAGTATGATTCCAGCGGAGTATTCCTATGGAACTACTATGGTGGCATTGGCTGGTGATTGGCCTCCTGCTGGTCCTGGTGGAACTGGCCACGCCCGGCGGGTTCTTTGTGATCTTCTTCGGCATCAGCGCGCTGATTGTGGGCGCCTTGGCCAGCTTCGGCATGGCAGGCCCGGTGTGGATGCAGTTGCTGCTGTTCTCGATTCTGTCGATCCTCTCGCTCGTCTTGTTCCGGTCCAGGCTGCTCAAGGCGATTCAGGACGATCCCCAGCGGCCTGAGGTTGACGCGCTCGTGGGGGAAATCGGCCACGTGGATGGCGCGATCGCGCCGGGTGGGATCGGGAAGATCGAGGTGCGTGGCGCCGCATGGTCGGCCCGCAATATCTCGTCGACCACGCTGGCACGGGGCGTGAGGTGCCGCGTACTCCGCGTCGATGGCCTGACGCTCGACATTGAACCAGAAGGAGCCCATTCGTGACTGAGAGCACTATCGTCCTGGTCGTCCTGACCCTGCTCGTCATCATCGTCATCGCCAAGACGGCGGTGGTGGTGCCGCAGCAAAGCGTGTTCGTCGTCGAGCGCCTCGGTCGGTTTCACGGCATCTTGTCGGCCGGATTCCACATCTTGATTCCGTTCCTGGACGTCATCAGGTATCGCCACTCGCTCAAGGAGGTGGCGATCGACATTCCCGCGCAGGTGTGCATCACCCGCGACAATGTCCAGGTCGGCGTGGACGGCATCCTGTATCTGAAGGTGCTCAATCCCGAGCGGGCGTCGTACGGCATCTCGGACTTCGGCTTCGCGATTACGCAGCTCGCGCAGACCATGCTCCGAAGTGAGATCGGCAAGATCGATCTCGATCGTTCGTTCGAAGAACGCATGAACATCAATGCCGCGCTGGTGACGGAACTCGATAAGGCCTCGGAAGCCTGGGGCGTCAAGGTCCTGCGCTACGAGATCAAGAACATCACGCCTCCGCACGATGTGCTGGCTGCGATGGAAAAGCAGATGCGTGCCGAGCGGGAAAAGCGCGCAGTGATTCTGACCTCGGAAGGTCAGCGCGACGCCGCGATCAACACCGCCGAAGGCGAAAAGCAGCAGGTGATCAAGGCCTCGGAGGCCAGCCGCCAGCAGCAGATCAACGAAGCCGAAGGTCAGGCGTCGGCCATCATGGCCGTGGCCACAGCAACGGCCGAAGGGATTCGCCTGGTGGCCGAGACCATTCGCCAGCCCGGCGGCATCGAGGCCACTCAGTTGCGCGTGGCTCAGCAGTACGTGGAGCAGTTCGGGCACCTGGCGCAGAAGAGCACCACCCTGATTCTGCCCGCCAACGTGGCAGACGTGGCGGGGATGGTGGCGATGGCGACCAAGGTGTTCAAGACCGCGGATTCGAAATAGGCGCAGCTCTCGGCCTTGACGCCCAGGCTGAGCTACGTACCGACTGCCAACCAGGCGGCCAGTGCTGCCGCAAGCAGTCCGAGGCCGGCGCACGTGCGCACACGGTACCGGCCCCGGCCAATCACCAGAGCGATCGTCATTTTCACCAGCGTATTCGTGAGGACACCCACGGTGAGCGCACCGGCCGCCACGGCGGCTGGAGTGTTGGCTGCGGCGCGCTGGGCCATGGACACCGTCAGCGCATCCACGTCTGACAGGCCCAGTACTGCGGCGGACGCATACAGCCCGGCGTCGCCAAACCGCGCCTCGGCCAGCGCCACGCCAAAGAGCACCACCTGGAAGATCGCCGCCATCTGGAGCGCGGAGATGATCTCCAGAGGGTTTCTCGGGGCGGTGGCGCGCGACGCGGCGCCGGCATCCCGCACGCCGAGGAAGAACAGCACCAGGCCGATGATCACCGGGGCCACGAATGCAGGCCAGAGTGCCGCCGTCAGGGCCGGGGCCATCACAAAACTCGCGAGCAACACGCGAGGGAACAACATCACGTTGGCGCCGAGCACGCCCGACGCCAGCGCACGTTCGTCCGAAGGGTGGTGCCGGCTCAGGCGTGAAAAGGTGAGCGTGACCGACGTAGACGAGACCAGGCCTCCCAGCACACCCGCGATGGCGTAGCCCCGATGCTCGCCGAACGCGCGGCGCGCCAGGAACCCGACGAAACTCAGCCCGGAGAAAAACAGGACCAGCATCCAGAGCTGTCTCGGGTATACCAGGCCGAGCGGTCCAAATGGCCCCGCCTCGCGTGGCAACACCGGCAACACGACCGTCGCCATCACGGCAAAACGCGCGGCCGCCAACATCTCGGTTTCACCGAGTCGCCTGACCATGCCATGGAGGCGCGACTTTTCCGCGAGGAGCAGCACGGTGATCGCGACAATGCCCGAGGCGAGCGCGACCTGCCCAATGCCCGCCATCACGCCGGCGGCCAGAACCACCATCGCCGCAATTTCGGTCGTCGCTTCCACATCGTGGCGACTTCCGACGACGTACGCCATCACGATGATGCCGACGGTGCCGGCCAGGATGACGACCGCGATGCCGTGCAGACCCACCGTCCACCACCAGCCGCTGAGCCCAGCGATGAGTCCCATCATCGCAAAGGTGCGAAGGCCAGCGAACCGGGCGCTGTGGCCGCTCGCATGGCCGCTCCACTCCCGCTCCAATCCTACGGCCAGCCCGCCAAGCAAGGCGACCAGAACGTTCCAGAGCGCGTCAGCGCCGAACGACATTCAGCGTCCTGGCGGAGCGGCGTCGAACGCCCTGACAACCGCGATCATTGTCTCCACGACGCGCACGTAGAAGTCGTGCGTCATCGTGTCGTATTTGTCGGTGGCCTTGTGATGGTTCTCGAAGTCTTCGACGCCGAAGTAGAGGCACGGAATCTTGGCCTGGCAGAACGGCGCGTGGTCTGACGAGCTCGTCCAATCTTCGACATCCTTCTTTGTCGGGTCGTCATGGCCCATCGTCAGTTTCACCGTGGCCGAGGCGGCCACGCGTTCGATGACGGGTTTGAGCGTCGGCTGCGAGGTGGTGCCGACGACGTACAGCAGGTTGTTGGCGTCGCGTCCGATCATGTCCATGTTCAGGTTGATCAGGAGCGCAGATACGTTGACGGGTGGCGTGGCGACGAACGCGCGGGCGCCGCGCAGGCCGCTTTCTTCCGCGTCGAACGCCGCGAAGATCAGCGAGTGCGCGGGCGGGTACGTCGCAAAGTACTCAGCGAGCGCAAAGAGGGCGGCCGTGCCGGAGGCATTGTCGTCGGCGCCGTTGAAGGTGACGCCGTTGCGAACCCCGATGTGGTCGTAGTGCGCGGAAATGACGATGTATCGGTTGGGCTCGCGCGTGCCGGTGATCTGGCCGATGACGTTGATGCCCTGACGCTCAGCGGCAGCGGCGCCTCGCCCGCCAGTGAACGTGAAGGGGAACTCGAACGAGGCACCAAACGGCTTGAGGCCTGCGGCCTTGAAGCGGTCGATCACAAAGGCACGCGCCTTGGCGCCGCCCGGTGAGCCGACGAGGCGGCCTTCCATGTCATCGGCCGACAGGGCCTTGAGGTCGGCGAGCAGCTGAACGCGACGAACTGTTGAAGATGTTTGTGCCCCAAGTGATGTCGTGCCCGTGAGGACGCCGCACACGAGGAGTGTGCCGGTGGCGAGAGTCGTAACGACGCGCATGTTCATGTGATTGACCTCAGTAGGAATTCAGGGCCTGGCTGAGGCGATTGAGGCCTTCCGCCAGGCGATCGGTCCGGCCGGCCAGACTGATCCGGATGTTCTCAGGAGCATCGAAGTAGCGACCCGCAGCCACAGCGACGCGCTGCGTCGCCGCGAGGCTGTCAACGAAGTCGCTCGCATCAGCCACGCCCGCGAGTCTGGGAAACATCACGGTGGCGCGCGGCTGTTCGGCGACCGAGAGCTGCGGGTGCGTGGCGATGAATGTGCGCGCCAGGGCCAGGTTCGCGCTCAGCAATTGTCGTGTCCGCGCCTTGAGCGCCTGGAGCTGGCTGAAGGCAAACGCCGAAAGCCGCTCGGCCGGCACACTCCCGATCACATCGACCAGGTCGCGCACGCGATGCATGCGCGTGACGAGCGCGGGCGGGGCGACCGCCCATCCGCACCTGAGCCCTGCCAAGCCAAAGGACTTCGTGAGGCTGGCTGTGACAATCACCGGCCCTTCAATCTCCGCCGCTGAAGGATTCAACCCGCCTTCGCCCGCCGCGAGGTTGACCGCATCGAGATAGACCTCATCGACCAGGACGTGGGCGCGAGCGCGTTCGGCGATGTCCACCAGCCCACGGAGGATGGCGGCGTCGAGCGAGATGCCCGAGGGGTTGTGCGGGGAGCTGACAATGATCAGGCGGGTCGACGGGGTGACGGCGGCCTCAAGCGCGGCCAGGTCGATTCGGAACGCCCGACTGAACGGGCGGGCAAACCGCCGGACGGTCGCACCCATCAATTGGCATGCGCCAACCAGCGGGTCATACCCGGGCTGCTCGACGAGCACCTCGTCGCCAGCGCCGACAAGTGCGGCAATGGCCAGGAAGTTGACGCCCGAACACCCGCCGCCGGTCATGATGCGATTAACCGGCACCTGCTTGTGGGCCGCGATGGCTTCGACGAGCGGGGCAAAGCCGTTGTCGTTGCTGGCGGTCAACTGCAAGGCGTCGGCGGCGCCAGGCAGGTCTTCCAGAGTGCACGGCAGCAGGTTGCTGCCGGCGAGATCGATCTCGGCCGGCTCACGGGTCTTCGCCCAGAGCATGTACGGCGCGAGAGGGTCAGTGAGCATGTCGGGATTGCCGCCGGAATAGATAATAAACCGGCACACCCAACAACAAGAGCGCCGCGCCGGCGGCTGAGCGCCACGGATCGGTGGAGACGACACTGTAGACCACCACCAGTGCGACCAGCACAAACGCGCCGGGCAACCACGGGTACCACGGTGTGCGGAAACCATCGGTGTCCGGCTGACGACTGCGGAGAATCAACAGCCCGGCGACCGTCAGGCCGAAGAAAATCCAGTCGGCAAACACCACGGTGTTGAGCAGGTCGCCGTACGTGCCGGTCAGGGTGAGCACGATGGCCCAGGCCGACTGCAGCACGATGGCTGACGCCGGCGTCTGAAAGCGCGGATGCAGGCGGGCGAGCGCTGGAACAAATGCTCCGTCGCGCGCCATCGCGAAGTACACCCGAGTGGGCGCGAGGATCGCGAGGTTGAGGAAACCGAAAGTGGAGATGGCAATGGCGCCGGCAATCAGGCGTTCTCCCGCCGAGCCGAACCATCGGCCGGCCGCTTCTGCGGCGGGCGTCTCGGTGGCCGCCAGTCCTTCGAGCCCCAGCGTGCGCACGTACGCCACATTTGCCAGCAGATAGACGACCACCACCACGAGCGTCCCGATGATGAGGCTCTTCGGCAGATGGCGCCGCGGGTCGCGCATCTCTTCGGCCACGTAGTTCGCGTTCTGCCATCCGCCATAAGCGAACAGGATCGGGATCAAGGCGACGCCAAACGTCAGCGCCGTGGACGGCGTGTCATCCACCCGCACAGCCGTGAACCACCCGGCCGCCGCCGGCCCGCTCCAGGCAAAGACGATCAGCGCGCCGATGGCCGCCACTTTGAGTATCACGAACACATTGAGCACCTGGCTGCCAGGTTTGACGCCGATGTAGTTGATGGCTGAGAGCACCACGATCGCGGCAACGGCGATGAGCTGTGGATGCGCGCCGGTGCCGCCCGTCATGCGCGACGCGTACTGGGCAAACGTGATGGCCACAGCGGCCATCGCACCGGTTTCGATCATGAAAAGCAACGCCCATCCATAGAGGAATCCCACGAGCGGGTGCCACGCTTCGCTCAGGTAGACGTACTGGCCGCCCGCGCGCGGCAGGCGTTGTCCCAGTTCGGCATAGGCAAATGCGCCGGCCAGGGCAATGGCGCCACCGGCTGCCCACGCCAGCAGGACGAGGCTCGTGGAGTCGAGCGCTCGGGCCACCAAATACGGGTTGATGAAAATGCCCGACCCGATGATGCCGCCAATCACAATCATCGTCGCGTCGAAGGGGCCGAGGGCGCGTTTAAAGCTCATGGGCGATTCTGCTGGAGCTGGTCGGTCAGGGCGGCGATGGCGTGGTCGAGCATCTGACGATGTGACGGATGCACGGCGGCCTGGCGGTCGGCGCGCGCGCGTGCGAGCGCGGCCTCCAGGGTCTGGCGCCGGGCGCGCCGGGCGGCGTCTTCAGGCGAGACAGGGCCGCGCGAAGCGGCGGCTGCGGCAGCAGCGCGGTCGTCCTGTTGTGACTCAACAGACTTGCTCTCCCAGCCGCGCGCCATCAGGGGTTCCAAGGATGCACGGCATACAATAACTGGAAAGAGCAACACCATGACACGATCACGCGTTTCTTTCCTGGGTTCCGGCGTCCTGCTCCTGTTGGCGGTGGGATGCTCGGTGCGCGACGCCGCCTGCGGCCGGCAGTTGAAGGAGCCAACGGTTCTGACCGAAGCGGAACAGGCGGCCGTGACCGGCGCTGAACCGCCCCGATTGCAGATCGCGGTGCTCGGCGACAGTCTGACTGCCGGCTTCGGGTTGCTCCACGCGGAAGCCTTCCCTTCCCTGTTGCAGGAGAAGTTTAATGCCGACGGGTATGCGCGCATCGATGTGGTGAACGCCGGGATCAGCGGCGATACCACGGCCGCCGGTCTTCGTCGTCTCGATTGGGTCCTTGAGCCGACGGTGAAAATTCTGGTCGTGGCTCTGGGAGCCAACGACGCGATGCGTGGGCAGTCTCCGACACAAACGCGAGAGAATCTGTCTCAGATTATCGAAACCGCGCACAGGAAGGGCGTGCGCGTGCTCCTGACCGGCATGGAGGCGCCGCCGAATCTGGGTGAGCAGTTCCGGGCCGAGTTTCGTACGGTCTTCCAGGACCTTGCCGTCAAATACAACGTGGCGTTTCTGCCATTTCTGCTGCAGGGCGTAGCCGGAATCCCAGAGCTCAATCAGGACGATGGCATCCACCCGACGGCCGCCGGCCAGCGCATGATGGCGGACTTGATCTATCCGCTCCTGCAGCCCCTGGCCGACGACATGCTGGGCCGTTCATGATTGAACTGTCGGAGGTGTCGCGCACCGTGACAAGCGGTGCGGGGCCGCTCACCATTCTGCATCCCTCGTCGTTCCGGATCGAGAAGGGCCGGACGGTGGCGATCACCGGGCCGTCCGGCAGTGGCAAGTCCACCCTGCTCGGGCTGCTGGCCGGGCTCGACACCCCGACCACGGGTGATGTGTCCATCGACGGCGTGAATATCACGCGACTCGGCGAAGAGGCCCTCGCGCGGTTGCGGGGGGAGAAGATCGGGATCGTGTTCCAGTTTTTCCATCTGCTGCCGTCGCTGACCGCACTCGAGAATGTCCTGGTGCCGATGGAACTGGCAGGCGTCGCCGACGCGCGCGCCCGGGCGGCCGCGCTGCTGGCCGATGTCGGCCTCACCGGCAGGGGACACCACTATCCGTCGCAACTGTCTGGCGGCGAGCAGCAGCGGGTGGCGATTGCACGCGCACTCGCCAACGATCCGCCCATCCTGCTGGCCGACGAGCCGACCGGCAACCTTGACAGCGCCACCGGACGGCAGGTGATTGATTTGCTGATGCGCGTCAATCGCGATCACGGCCGCACCCTGGTGCTGGTGACGCACGACCCGGAACTGGCGCAGGTGGCAGACGAGGCCATCGCCCTCAGGGACGGCCACGTCGTGTCGCAGACGGAGCGTGCGTGACGTTTGTGTTGCGCATGGCATGGCGCGAATTCCGCTCGTCGTGGACGCGTCTGTTGTTCTTCTTTCTGTGCGTGGCGATCGGTGTGGCCGCGATTGTCGCGCTCCGCAGCGTCATTCAAGAGGTCCGTGAGACGTTGACGCGCGAAGCGCGCGACCTCGTGGGGGCCGACCTCGTGGTGTTGTCCGGACGGCCCTGGCCCGACGAGGTCACGCCACAGTTGGCCGCCTACCTGGCCGAACCCAGAGTGCTCGACCGCATGGAAGTGGTGGAGACGGCCACCATGGCGTCAACCGAGGGCCGTGCGCAACTTATCGAACTGCGCGCGGTTGAATCCGGGTTCCCGTACTACGGCACGCTCGAACTTCAGAGCGGTCGTCCCTGGTCCACCACACTGCTGCAGGGGCGCGGCCTGGTGGTGCAGCCCGAATTGCTGGTCCAACTCGGCGTCGCCGTCGGCGATACGATTACGCTCGACCGGCAGGCGTTCACGATTCGCGACGTGGTGGTCCGCGACCGGGTGCAGGGGCGGAACGGATTTGCGTTTGGTCCTCGCGTCTACATCGACCTGGCCGAGTTGCGCGCGACGTCCATCCTCACGTTCGGCAGCCGGGCGTCGTTCCAGTGGTTCGCGCGAGTACAGAGTGACGAGGTGGATGCGCTCACCGCCGACCTGCGGCGCGACTTCAGGCGCAGTCTTGTTTCGGTGCGGTCATGGCGAACGGTCGAAGACCGCCTCGGCCGGAATCTCACGCTGGCGGAGAACTACCTGAGCCTCGTCGGGTTCTCGATGGTGGTGCTCGGGGGCATCGGCGTCTGGAGCGTCACGCGCGTCTTCATCCAACAGAAGATTCGTAGCGTCGCGGTGCTCAAGTGCGTGGGCGCCAGTTCCGCCACGGTTCTCGCCACCTACGTCGTCCAGGTGATGGGCCTCGCGGCCGCCGGCAGCGTGCTGGGTGTCGGGATTGCGGCGGCAGGAATCGCAGCGATCCCGGCCTCGGTGGTGACGCTCGCCGGCGTCACATCCATCGGCGTGACGTGGTCGGCCGCGCTGCAGGGCATGGCCGTTGGCGTGCTCGTCTCGTTGCTGTTTGCCCTGGTGCCGTTGCTGGAGATTCGTGACGTCAAGCCGCTGATGTTGTTGCGCGCGGATACCGCGCCACTGGCAGGGCGCCGTGGATGGCGCAGCGTCTCGGCCACGCTGCTCATCGGCGCCGCCCTCGTGATGGTCGCCGTGTGGCAGGCCGGGTCGATCGCGGCGGGCCTGTACGTGTCGGTCGGGCTTTTGGCCGTGGCGGCCGTTCTGGCCGGGGCGGCGTGGGGCCTGGTCCGGGTGGTCGCTCCCCTGACGCGGTCGAAGCGCTTCGCGTTGCGGCACGCGGTCGTGAGCCTCGTCAGGCCGGGCAATCAGACACGGGTCATCCTGACGGCAGTTGGCCTGGGCTGTTTCCTGATTCTCGGCGTCCGAGCCCTCCAGTCCAATTTGCAGGAGGAGTTCAGCCTTGCCGTGGGCGCCAATGCCCCCGACCTGGTGCTCTTCGATATTCAGCGCGATCAGGTGGAGGGCGTCCGTACGTTGCTCAAGCCATTCCTGCGCACGGTTCCCGGTCAGGAACCGCCTGTCGTGCCGCTACTGCCCTTGCTGCGCGGACGAGTGGTGGGGGTGGACGGTGCGCGCACGCAGCTGGCCACGGCCGAGGACGTGCGTCGTGCGGGCGAACTCGCGCGGGAGTACGGCATCACGTTCCGCATGGACCTGGCAGACAACGAGCGGTTGGTGGCTGGTACGTGGTGGACGGGTCCCTCCACCGACACCAGCGGTCCGCTCGATGTGTCGATCGAACAACGGCTCGTCGATGAACATGCCATGGGCCTGGGCGACCGCATTCGCATTGAGATCGCCGGCCGCGTCGTGGACGCGCGAGTGACCAGCGTTCGCAAGGTGTCCTGGGATGAGACCCAGAACGGCGGTTTCATCTTCGTCTTCCGGCCCGGACCGGTCATCGAGCGCGCCCCCCACACGTTTGTGGGGTTCCTGCAGGTCAACCCGGGCGCCGACGTGCGGGGCCGTCTGCAACGCGACGTGGTCAGGGCGTTTCCGAACGTGTCGGTGATCGACGTCGGCACAGTGCTGGCCTCCGTGAGGGAAGTGGTGGACAACGCCACTGTCGCCATCACCGTCGTGGGCGCGGTCACGGTCATCAGCGGGATCCTGGTGCTTGTCGGCGCGGTGGCGATGGCCAAGTTCCAGCGGACATATGACGCGGCGATCTACCGGACGCTGGGCGCCAGTTCACGCCGCCTCGCGGCGATGGTCCTGATCGAATATGGGGTGCTCGGCGCACTGGCGGGTGCGCTTGGGGCGATCGGCGCACTCGCGCTGTCCTGGGGCGTGGCCACCCGCCTGTTTGAAATCGCATGGCGGCCCGACTGGCAGACGCTTGTTGGAGGGGTGGTCGTGACGGCCCTGGTCGTGGCGTGCGTCGGCCTGGCCGCAAGCATCGACATCATCATCCGCAAGCCGCTCGGCGTCCTTCGCCAGGGGTAGTCCGCCGGGATATAATTGATGGATGCTACTGGACGAAACACTGGCGACCCGGCTCAAAGAGACGCTGCTCAAGCGGCGCGGAGACATTCTGTCGGCGTCTACGGGCACCCGGGCCCTCCCCGCCTCGGTGGACGTCAACAGCCGTCACGGGGACCTAGCCGACCAGGCCAATGGCACGAACGAAGTCCACATTCAGCTGAAGCTGAAGCAGACCGACGCCAAGATCCTGCAGGCCACCGAAGAGGCGCTTGAACGGATGGAGAAGGGCGTCTACGGCATCTGCCGTGACTGCGGCGACCCGATCGCGCCAGCCCGCCTTGAAGCCATTCCCTGGACGCGCGTCTGCATCGCCTGCAAACAGAAGCAGAGTGAATGATGACGACGAACGCCACCGACCTGCTCGGCACGCTCAAGGAACTGCACCGCGACAAGCTCACGTTGCGTGAGCGGCACGTGGCCGTGGCCCGGCATGTGGACCACTACGATTTCAACAACACCTACCAGTACGCCATCAATCGCGAAGACGTACACCTCTCGTGGCTTGAGACGGCCATTGCTGAGTTGGGTGGCACGCCCGACCAGGTGCCGGCCCTCGAGTTGCCCTCGCCGGGCCGCAAGGGAAAGTCGAATGCGTTCACGAGCCTGGTCGATGAGGACGCGCGTTCGGCTGAGGCCTGCGTGACGAAATGGCGCGCGCGCGTGGACGGGATTTCGAACATCCGTCACGCCAAAATGGTCGACGTCATTCTGGGCGAGACCCTCGAGCATCGTCGTTTCTTTGCGCAGATTGCCCAGGGCAACGAACAAGTGCTGGGGACGCGCATGGCCGGCGCCGGCACCGGCAACGGTGTGATGGGTGTGCGCTGGATCGAGTGACCCGGGTCGCGATCGCGCTCGGCAGCAATCTGGGTGATCGGCGCGCCCATCTTCAGTTCGCCATCGACCGTCTACGCGCAATTCTCACCGATGTACGCGTCTCATCCATCCACGAAACCGCGCCTGAAGGGGTGGATGGGCCCCAGCCCGACTATCTGAATGCCGTGGTCGCCGGTGTCGCCACCTTGAGCCCCATCGCGCTGCTGCAGACCCTGCTGGCCATCGAGCGCGAGCGCGGCCGCACACGTCCGTCGCGCAGGGCCTCACGCACTCTGGACCTGGATCTCATCTTGTACGGCGACGAGGTGATCAACACCCCGGAACTGACTGTGCCGCATCCCAGGTACAAAGACCGCCAGTTTGTGACACGGCCGCTGGCGGAAGTGTGGGGGGAATAGTGCTGGCCCGAAGACGGGCTGCTCGCAGCTCGGACGCGGCTGCTGGCGCGTAGACGCGCTGCCAATGCCGCGAAAAAAAGGGCGACCGTTGCCGGTCGCCCTTCATCACTCCGCTGCCGGAGTGCTTACATCGCCTTCTTGTAGTACGTCGCGCGGGGCGTGCCGGGGCCACCGTCACGGCCGGGGTTCGTGGTCGTCTGCACGAGCCACGCGCCGTCCATTGCGTAGACCGTGGTGCCCGTGCCGTTCGCCATGGTGGTCGTGATGACCAGCTTCGCGCCGTCCCACTTCGCCGTGGAGACCTGCTCGACGCCCGGGGCGCCGCCGCGGCCCATGCCGGTGTTCTTGCTCTCGGTGCCGTCCAGGTTGTAGGTGGTCTTCATTTCCATTTCCTGCACCGTGCGGGAAATGACAAGGGTCTTCGCGTCCTGGGTCATGGTGATGTCGCCGCCACCCATGCCGCCACCGCCGCCGGCACGGCCACCGCCGCCGCCCGCGGGGGCTCCGGCCGGCATTGCCGCCGCTGTCTTCTCTGCGTCTCTCGTCCACTTGCCCGCGAAGTTCGGGGCCTGGGCGAAGACACTGGCCGTCATCATGACGACCGCTGCCATACCAAGCGTTGCTGCTACTCGTCGCATAAGAAATACTCCCTGCCTAATACGGGGCGACTGTCTTGTCGCCGCCGGTCTTGTCATTCAAATCGGAGCGCTTCGATCGGGTCGAGCCCTGCCGCTTTGCGCGCCGGGTAGAAGCCGAAGAAGACTCCAACAAAACCCGCAAACCCGACCGCGGTGAACACCGCATCAAGCGGCACCACTGCGGGCCAGTTCTGGTACCACTTCACGAACTCGGCGATGCCGTAGCCCATGGCAATACCGAGTGCACCTCCGACGATCGAGATGACGATGGCTTCCACCAGGAATTGCAGCAGTACGTCGCTGCCGCGCGCACCAATCGCCATGCGAAGCCCGATTTCGCGTGTGCGTTCCGTGACCGACACCAACATGATGTTCATGATGCCGATGCCGCCGACCATCAGCGACACGGCCGCGATGCCGGCGAGCAGAGAAGTGAGTGTGCTCGTCGCCTGCGTGCGGAACGCCACCATGTCTTCAAGCGTCTGTACGCGGAAGTCATCCTCTTGCCCCGGGCCGATATCGTTCTGCACGCGCATGACCACACGGATGGCCTCGGCTGCCTGAGCGATGCCATCGGCGCTGAACGACGACACCGTGATGTTGTTCAGCCGTTGGTTGCCCTGAATCTTCTTTTGCACCGTGGTGTAGGGCATGAAGACCTGGTCGTCCTGGTTCTGACCGCCAGACGATGCGCCCTTTGACGTGAAGACGCCGATGACCTTGAACACGTGGTTGCGCACGCGAATGTTCTGCCCGGTCGGGTCCTGCTCAGGAAAGAGCAGGTCTGCGACGTTCGAGCCCAGGACCAGCACTTTGGCCGCCGCCTGCACGTCCTGCTCAGTGAAGAACTGGCCGTACTTCATCGGCCACGACTTGATGAGCGGCCAATCCACGTTCGTGCCCTGCAGCTGGGTTTGGGAGTTCTGGTTGCCGTTGACGAGCTGCTGACGGGTGCTGACGCCTTCGGTCACCCACTGAATCTCCGGAAGCGCGCGAATAGCCTCGGCGTGTCTGGCCGTCATCTCGCCGCTGCCTTCGCCCATGCGCACACCGCCGCTGCTGAAGTTGCCAGGCGAGATGGTGATCATGTTCGTGCCGGTGGCCTTGACCTGTTCCTCAATCGTCGTCTGGGCGCCTTTGCCGAGCGCCACCATGGTGATGACCGCGCCGACACCGATGATCATGCCGAGCATGGTCAGCGCCGTGCGCAGTTTGTTGCGGCCAAGCGCCTTCAGGGCGATGCGGAAAACCATCAGAATTGACATGTCGTGCTCCTTGACTTCACTAATGTGCCGCTTCGGCCGGCGGCGGAATCAGGTCCGGTTCCGGCGGCGGCAAGGCCGCCAGTTCATCAGCGGCATTGCGCCGATGCGGGATGGCCTGGTCGGCCACCACGCGACCGTCGCGGAAGCGGATGAGCCTGGTGCCGTATTCGGCGATGTCCATCTCGTGCGTGATCACGATGACCGTGATCCCACGTTCCTTGTTCAGCCGCTGGAAGATGCCCATCACTTCGATGCTGGTGCGCGTGTCGAGATTGCCGGTCGGTTCGTCGGCCAGCAGAATCGACGGCTCGTTGATGAGCGCGCGCGCGATGGCCACCCGCTGCTGCTGCCCGCCCGAGAGCTGGTTGGGCATGTGGTGAAATCGATCACCAAGGCCAACGATCTCGAGCGACGCCATGGCCCGCTTGTGACGGTCGGCGGACCGCAGTCCGCTCTTGCCGTTGTACAGCAGCGGCAGTTCCACATTGTCGAGAGCCGTGGTGCGCGTCAGCAGATTGAAGCCCTGGAAGACGAACCCAATCTTCTGATTGCGCACTCCCGCCAGCTCGTCCTTGGAGAGCTTGGACACATCCTTGCCGTCAAGAATGTAGGCGCCACTGGACGGCTTGTCGAGCGCGCCGATGATGTGCATGAAGGTGGACTTGCCGGACCCCGACGGGCCCGTCACCGACACAAACTCCCCGGGCTCCACGTCGAGCGACACCCCGCGCAGGGCGCGGACCTCATGGTCGCCCATGTGGTACACGCGCGTCAGATCACGAACGGAAATGACTGGCATTACCGACCACCGCCGCCGCCACGACCACCGCCACCAGTCGGCATTCCGGAGGGCATCCCGCCACGCCCGGGCTGCTGCCCTGAGAAGGGGTTGCCCTGGGTCGCGCCGGTTGGCGTCCGCGCCGCCAGCCACGGCATCGAAATGTTCGAGACCAGCTCGGACCCGACCGCCAACTCTGGAGGACCACTCACCAGCTCCGTGAAGGTGCCGTTGGTGATGCCCTGCATGACGTCGAGCCGCTTGAGTGTGCCGAACTTGTGCGTGGCGTCGGCGACCTCGAGCACGTAAACCTGTCCGCGTGTGGGCGTTCGCACGATCGGCGGGAAGAGCTCGTCGATCGACTGGGCGCTGCGCTGCGTCAGCGGTACGGCCGGCGCGTTGCCCTGACCGTTACCGCCTCGGCCACCACCACGACCGCCCCCGCGTCCGCCGCCGCCAAAGTTGATGCCGGCCTTGGCAAACGCCGCCGCCTGCTGGTCGCGTGGGAGCGCCCGAATGGCCTCCATCTGCTTGAGCTGCTCTGGCGTGAAGTTGGCGTTCATCCCGCCGCCGCGCCCTCCGGCCGCCCGGTCGCCACCAGTACGCTGAGTACCGCCCGCCTGGCCTCCACGGTCGCCGCCTTGGAAGGGGTTAGTGGCCGCACGCTGGGGAGCGGCCGTGGCCGCCGCACCCGAGGCTGGTGCGGCTCCGGGTCTCGCGGCCGGCGGTGTGGCCGCCGGCATGGTTCCGGGCGCGGCACCTGGCGTTGTCGTGCTGTTGGCGCCGCGGCCAGCGCCACCGGTACGGCCGGCAGGTGTCGGTGGCTCCTGCTTGAGCGCGGCATACATGTCGTTGCTGGGCCGGAAGCGGAGCGCCGCATTCGGGATGCGCATCACGTTGTCTCGCCGCGACACTTCAATCCGCATCGAGGCCGTCATGCCGGGCTTGAGTCGCAGGTCATTGTTCCTGACGTCAGCGACGGTTGTGTACGTCACCACGTTCTGCTGAATCGTAGGGTTGAGGCGCACCATGATGATTTCGCCCTGGAACGTCTGCCCCTGATACGCATCCACCGAGAACCGTACCGTCATGCCCTGACGCACTTTGCCAATTTCGGCCTCATCCACGCCGCCTTCAAGCTTCAGCAGCGTCAGATCCTCGGCAATCGTGAAGAGGGTCGCCACCGTCTGCGACGACTGGACCGTGATGCCCGGGTCGACCTTCTTGTCGACAATGACACCGTCAACGGGCGACGTGATGGTCGCGTAGCCGAGATTGGTGTTCGCCGTATCGAGGTTGAAGCGCGCCGACACCATCTGCTTTTCGGCGGACAAAATCTGCGCCTCGCGACTCTTGACCGCCAGGTCCGCGGTCTCAAACGCCTGCTGCGTGGCCAGCTTCTTTTCAAGCAGCTCGCGCTGACGCTCCAGGGTCCGCTTAGAGTCGGCCAGTTGGACGCGCTGGCTGGCAAGGTCAACCTCCTGCCGCTCAATGTTGGCCTTCTGAATCTCGACCTGGGTCTCGAGGAGAGAGGTGTCGATTCTGGCGAGCACCTGGCCTTTTCGTACGATGTCGTTGAAGTCCACGAGGACCTCTTCCACACGGCCCGATACGAACGAACCGACACCCACCGATCGCTTCGCCTGTAACGTGCCCGTGGCGCTCACTTCTTCGACAATCTCGCCCTGCGAGATCGTGACCTTCATGAACTCGGGAATCTCCGGCTTCTGGGTGCTCTGGTAGTAGTAATACCCTCCGCCACCAGCAAGTGCCAGGAAAATACCGAACGTGATCAGCTTTTTCATAGTCGTCTACGCCTGCTCAGGAGTCGAATGCGCCGCCCCTCGGCGCAAGCCAGCAAAACCTTCTTCAAACAGCGTGTAGACGGTGGGCACGAGCACCAGCGTCACGAGTGTCGAGGCCGTCAGGCCACCGATGACCACCCTCGCCAGGGGCGCCTGCAATTCGCCGCCTTCACCCACGCCCAGCGCCATCGGCACCAGACCCAGGGTCGTCGTCAGTGTCGTCATCAGGATGGGCCGCAGACGCGTGCGTCCGGCCTCTTCCACCGCATCCCGCAAGCTCTTGCCGTCACGCTTGCGCAGAATGTTCGTGTAGTCCACCAGGAGAATCGCGTTGCTGACGACAATGCCGGCGAGCATGATTACTCCGATATACGCCTGCAAGCTGAAGGATGTTGACGTCAGCTTCAACGCGGCCACAATGCCGATGAGCGCCACCGGCACCGAGAACATGACAATGAACGGATCCTTGAGTGATTCGTACTGCGAGGCCATGACGGCATAAACCAGCAGAACGGCCAGCAGGAGCAGAATCTGCAACTGCTGGAACGCCGTGCCCTGGGCCTCGACCTCCGCGCCAAAACCCACCTTGAAGTCCTGCGGGATATTCAGTTCCGGCAGCCTGGCTTTGACGGCCTTAACCGCATCGCCGATGGCCACGCCCGCCTCGAGTTCGGCGTTGACGCGGGCAATCCGCTCCTGGTTCTTCCGTTCAATCTGCGTGGGGCCGCGCTGCGTGTCCACGGTCAGCAGGTTCTTGGCCGGCAGCACCTGGCCGGTGGGTGTGCTGATGAGCACGTCGCTCACGGACTCGGCCCGCTCACGGTCCTCCGCGCGGAGCCTGACGATGATGGGGAACTCCTTGCCGCGCTCGCGAAACACCGCCGCCTGCGTGCCGGCCATGTTCGTGCGGATCGCGTTGGCGACACTGGTCACCGAGAGGCCGAGCAGGGCGGCCTTGGGTCGGTCGACCCGAATGGCCAGCTCGGGCCGGCCTTCCTGACGGCCAATCTGCGGACTTGCGATGCCCTCGGTCCTCTGCAGCAACGCGAGCACATCCTGCGAGACCTTGTTGGAGTCCTCAAGCGAAAATCCGCGGATTTCCACGGCAAGCCGGCTTGAGGAATTAAGGTCGCCCAGCACGCGGTTCAGTGACTGGTTGCCGCCAGACGCACGCGTCGTAATGCTCACGCCGGGCAACCCTACGAGTACACGGCGGAGGTCGTTGGCGATCTGCTCGCTGGACCGTGTCCGCTGGTCCTTCTTTGTCAGTTTGATCGTGACCGAGGCGCTGCCGCTTCCGCCCCCGAACCCGAACCCGCCACCGCCGCCGGCCGACGACACCACGGTGACGGCTTCCGGGACGTTGGTCTTGATGAGGTCCTCGAGCTGCAGGACCACGGCCTCGCTCCGCTCAATGCGGCTGCCCACGGCGAGCCGCGCGTTGACCGAGACCTCGCCCTCGTCGGTCTGCGGCATCAGTTCCGCGGGAATGGTCGGCAGGATCACGACAGCGGCCACCGTCAGTGCGGTTGCGGCCATCAACACCGTCGGGCGGTGCTGCAGGCAAATATGGAGAATCCGCCGATACAAATTATCCAGGCCGTCAAGCGCACGCTCGCTGAAGGTGTAGAGCGTTCCGGACAAGCCTCGTCGCTCGGCCACTGGCGTCGGCAGCACCAGGAGCCTCGAACAGAGCACCGGCACGATGGTCACCGCCACAAACAGCGACATCGCGAGCGAGAACATCACGACGATGGCGAGCTGAGTGAAGAGAATGCTCGAGACGCCGGACAGGAACAGCAGAGGGACAAAGACGGCGACGTGGGTCAGCGTGGACGCGAGGATGGCCGACCACACTTCTTCGCTGCCATCGATGGCCGCCTGCAACCGGGACTTGCCGTGTTCCTCCATGTGGCGGAACGTGTTCTCAAGCACAACGATGGATGCGTCCACAATCATGCCGACGCCCAGGGCCAGGCCGCCGAATGTCATCGTGTTCAGCGTGAAGCCCGAGAAGTCGAGCAGCGCGAACGTGCCGACGATGGAAATGGGAATCGACGTGCAGATAATGAACGTTGATCGCAGGTTCCGCAGAAACGCGAAGATCACGATGACCACCAGGATCGCGCCGAGAATGCCAGCCTCTCGGACGCCGGCGATCGCCTGCTCGATGAACGTGGACTGATCTTCGAGCACGGTCAGGTGCACACCCTGGACTTCGCTGTTGATGCGTCGCACTTCTGCGCGCACGTCTTCGGCGATGGCGACGGTATTCTTCCCCGACTGTTTGGTGACGCGCAACCGGATGCCCGGCTTGCCGTTGATGCGCGTAAACGATCGCAGGTCCTCGGTGGTGTCGCGCACCTCGGCCACATCCCGCAGGTAGATGGGTACGCCGCCACGCGTGAACACGATCAGGTCCTTGATCTGGTCGATCGATTCAAACTGACTCTGGCTGCGCAGCAGGAAGGTGGTGTCGCCCTCGGTGACCTCCCCGAGTGGCACGTTCTGGTTTTCCGTGCGGATGGTCTGCACGACGCGATCCACGGGCAGGTCCAGCGCGGTGATCTTCTCTTTCGAGAGTTCGATGCGAATCTGCCGGCGCAGCCCGCCATCGACAGTCACCGACGCGACCCCTTCCACGCGCTCGAGCCGCGGGACCAGGTCCACTTCGGCCAGTTCGCGGAGCGTGACGCGATCAAAGTCGCCTTCCACACCGATGCCGACGATCGGCTGGGAGTTGGAGTCGAACTTGAAAATGGTTGGGGGATCCGCGTCCTCGGGCAGGCGCCCACGCACGCGATCCACGCGCGTACGCACTTCGTCGGCCGCCTCATTCAGGTCCGTGCCCCACGCGAAGTTGAGCCGGATGTTGCCATTGCCTTCTGAAGCCGTGGCGTTGATTTGCTCGAGCCCTGGCACGGCCGCCAGCGACTGTTCGAGCGGCCGGATGATGAGTTCTTCGATTTCCAGCGGACCGACGCCACCGTAGCCGACCCGCACGGTCAGACTGGGGTAGCTGACATCGGGCATCAGGTCCACGGGCAGCCGCGTCAGTGAAATCGATCCAAGGAGGACGATGGTGGCCGACACCATGAACATGGTGACGGGCCGCTGGATCGCAAAACGAGGCACACTCATGCTGGGACTCCTGCCTGATCGGGGGTCACGAGGCGCTTACAGTCCGCCACCGCGGCCCACAGGTGCGCCAGGCGCGCCTGTCCCCGGAGCACTGTTGCCGCCGGTGCGGCCACCCGAACGCCCGCCGCGCTGACCGGGCATGTTCATGGGCGTAATGCGGTCGCCGGTACGCAACGCGAGCGCGCCGGTTGTGATGACCTGGGTGCCTTCGGTGAGACCCGAGAGAATTTCGATGCGTTCGTTGTCCTGGAGGCCGGTGGTGACCGGCTGAAACTTCGCCGCTTGCCCGTCAATCAGAAACACGCCGCGCTGGCCTTCGCTGTCGACGACCGCGTTGCGCGGTACGGTCAGCGCGTTCGGCCGCACTTCCACGGTCAGTTTCACGCGCGCAAACATCCCGGGCTTGAGGCGATAACCGGGATTCGGCACTTCGATTTCCATGGAGGCGGTGCGCGTGGCGGCGTCAAACACTGGCGCCACGCGGCTGACAGTGCCTGTGAACTGCTCGCCCGGGAACGCGTCGACTTCGATGAGCGCGGTCACACCGGACGTGACGCGCCTGAAATCCTTCTCGACGAGGTTGGAGATCAGGCGCACAGTGGCGATGTCCACAATCGACACGATGGCGGTGTTCGCGCCGGCGAACGCGCCCTGGTCGAGATTGCGGCGGCCAATGAAGCCGTCCACAGGAGACACGATGTTCGTGTTCGACAGTGTGATCTTCAGTTCGTCGAGCCGCGCCTGGGTCTGACCGAGTTGGGCCTTGGCGAGTTCGACGGCCGCGACTGCCGAGTTGAACGCCGCCTCGGCGTCTTCAATCGTCTGGCGCGTCGCCAGGCCGCGTGACAGCAGTTCCTTCTGCCGGTCGAGGGTGGTCTTGCGCAACTGCAGGTCACTCTCGCGCTGGGTGACCGTGGCGTTGTTCACGAGGACGTTCTGTTCAACCTGCTTCACCTGCTGCTGCAGTTCGCGGTCTTCGATCTTGGCGATCTGCTGGCCCCGGCTGACGCGGTCACCCAGCTTCGCCGTGATCGAGTCGAGCCGGCCGGCCACGCGCGGCACGATATCCACCGTGGCGTTGCCGATGAGGTTGCCGACCACCGTCACGTACTCGATGATCTCGTGCCGGTTGACCGATGCCGTATCCACCGTCAGCGCCGGCCGGCCGCTGCCGCCGCGGCCGCCACCGGGCGTGCCCGGCGCGGCGGTGCCCGCACCGGCCGCGCCAGCGACTCCCTGCGACCGGGTGAAGTACCACGCGCCGGCTGAACCGGCAATGAGTAAGGCGACGACGACGAGCTTTTTCATGTGAGCTGACTACTGAATCCGCTGCACGCGGTCGAACTCGGCAATCGCGTTGATGTAACGAATGACCGCGCTCAGCTCGTTGTTCCGCGCGGCGGTGAGCGCGTTCTGGAGCGAGATGACCTGGAAGTTCGTGGACATGCCCACCGAGAAGCGCGTCAGTTCCGCGTTGAGCGTCCGCTCGGCCGCCTCACGGGATTTCTGCGCCGCGAGCAGCTGCTTGTAGGTGCTCTGCACGTCCAGGCCCGCACGCGTCACGGCCGTCTCGATGTCGAGTTCCGTCTTCTTCAAGGCCGTCTTCTGCTGTTCCAGCGACAGCTCGGACCGCAGGTGATTCGCCTTCTGTGACGACAGGCCCAGCGGCTGGGTGAAGTTGACGCCGACCTGCCAGGTCGGGGTATCGATCCCCGTGATGGACCGGAGTGCATCGAAGTAGCCGCCACTCTCGATGAGCACCGCTTCGCCACCCAGGCCGGAGCGCGAAAAGAGAGGGCCGCCGACGCCCGCAAGCGCGTAGCTCGTCGTCAGGCCGAGCGACGGCATGGTCGAGTTCTTCGAGAGAGCCAGGTTCAGTTCCGAGACCTTCAGGTTCTGCCGCGCCGTTTCGATGTCGGCGCGCTGCGCGATGGCGCGTGTCACCGCTGCCGGAATGTCCACCGCCGGCATCTCGAACGACGGCAGGTCGGTGGGATTGATCGTGGAGCGGAAGAAGTCGTCTTCCGTACTGCCCACGAGCAGCCGCTTGAAGGCAATCTCGGCATTGCGCCACGCAATTTCCGCAGCGAGCAAGCTCTGTTCGCCGTTGGCAATCTGCGATTCGAGCTGGACGAGGTCGATTTCGGCCACCGTGCCGACCTCCACCTTGGTCTTGTTGTCATCGTAGTTGCGGCGCGACAGGTCCAGCGACTTGCGCTGAATCTCAATCGCCTCGATGGACTGGCGCAACGCCCAGTACGCGACGCGTACCTGATTCTTGATGTTCTCGATCTGGCCGACCAGGGCGATGTCCGTAATCTGACGCTGAATCTGGCCGGTCTCAAGCGCGTTGCGCTGGCTGTCGACGGTACGGCCCGCCAGCAGTGGCTGTGTGTACTGGAAGCTCAGGTTGGACGAAAAGTTCGGGTTACGTGTGCTGAACGAGTTGTCGGTGGACGTCCGGTTGTTGCTGAAATTGAACGACAGCTGGCCGCCCTGCCACGGCAGGCGCTGGCTCATCGACGACCCGAACGTCGTGCGCTGCGTGGTCGTGCGCAAGCCGCCATCGAGCTGCGACGTGGACTGCTGCGAGGCGTTGTTGTAACTGAGGTTGCCGTTGAGCGTCGGCCGGAAGGCCGCGCGTGCCGCCTGCAGGGAATAATCCTGCATCTGTGGGTTGAGCTTCTCTCGCACAATGTCGAGGTTGTTTTCGAGCGCACGACTGATGGCCGCCTCGAGCGAGATGTCCACCCGCTGCGCCCCGGGCGTCTCGGGCGGCATCGCGCGCCCGACCACATACTGATCCTGGGCCAGGGCTTGGGCGCCGCTCGTCCCAGCCGCCTGCTGCTGCGCCGTCACCGCCGCGACCGGCATCACTGCCGCCACCACCGCCCACACCATTATTTTCGACATCTGCTTGTTCATGTAGCTGCTCCGTCTGGGCAGTCGCCACCACCAGGCGGCTGCACGAGTTGTTCCGTGTGAAACCTAACGTTGATCGCGCCGATTGCGTTCCCTGATCGCACGCAGCGCGGTGTTCTGCTCGGCCGTGAGGATGAGCGACGTCTGATAGAGCGCAATCGCACGCGACTTGGCGAGCATCGAACGCAACGCCTCGTTCCGATCGAACTGGATGCCGATCACGTCCACGCCGACCTTGCGCTCCGCCACCAACCGCGTCAATTCATCCTGCTGTTTCTTTGACTCCACGGCCACGCCATGCATCTCGGTCTCTCGCTTGCGCCAGACCGCGTCGATCCGGGCCGCCTGGTCCGGCGTCAGGTTGATCTCCTTGATGACCGCCACATCTTTCCACCAGGGCACCATCGGCTGAGAGGGGCGCTGAGAATCCGGGCGGGTCCCCGACGTCTGCTGCGGTGACCTGGACCAGGCCCATCGGTTTCCATGGGCCTCATCCCTGGCGGACGAGGCGACCCTTCCATCAGCCGCCAGGACCACCAGAGTCAGCGTCACGGCGCCGAGCCAGAGTGTTCGTGCGATTGCGGGGGCTGGAATCTGGATGTTCACGTCTCTACTTACGCCCGGGGGAAACGGGCCGTTTACGGGCCCGCAAGGGCTTCAAGCCGCGCCACGACCTGGCCGACCACATTATTTGGGGTGGATGCCCCAGCCGTCAGACCAATGACCAGAGGTCCCGTGGCCGGCAGCCAGTCCTGAGCGACTGTCTCATCCACCGCCGCCGTCGAAGGTGGACCAATGCGGCGGTGCCGCACCTCACTGGCCGACATCAGGCAGTCTGCCTCGGCGATATGGAAGGTCGTGCAGCGCTCGGCGCAGATCTTGGCCAGATTGCAGGTATTGCTGCTGTTGTAGCCCCCGATGACCACCATGAGATCCAGCGGAGCGTCGTCGAGCAGGGCAATCACGGCATCCTGCCGCTCCTGAGTCGCGCTGCAAATGGTGTCAAACGAGCGGAACACCTCGCTGTTCTCACCGGCGCCGTGCCGGGCCAACATGGCCGCCCTGAACATCTCCCCGATCTGCAGGGACTCGGCCATCAGCATGGTCGTCTGGTTGGCGCAACCCACCCGCACCAGGTGGCGGTCGGGGTCAAAACCGGGCGACGCCGCTGGGCTAAAGCGCTGCAGGAACGCGTCGCGGTCGCCTCCGTGCACGATGTAGTCGCAGACCTGGGCGGCTTCAGCCTTGTCGAGCACCACCAGGTAATGGGCGTCAGGGTAGTGGCTGGCCTGCGACGCGGTGGCGCGCGTCTCTTCATGCTGGAATTTACCGTGAATAATTGAAGTAAAGCCATCCTGGGCATACCGTTTTACGTTTTTCCAGACGGTCAGGACCGACCCGCACGTGGTATCCACCAGCGTGCATCCCTGCCGGTCGAGCCGGACCATGTCCTCCACCGACACACCAAACGCCGGCAGAATCACCACGTCGTCGTGGCCCAGCGTGGTACGGTCTTCGCCAGGGTCGGTCAGGAAGCGGATGCCTTGTGCCCGCAACTGGTTGTTGACATGCGGGTTATGGATGATTTCTCCGGTCAGGAAGACGCGGTGGTCAGGGAACTTTTTCCGGGTCTGATAGGCGTAATCCACCGCGCGTTCCACGCCGTAGCAGAAGCCGAATTCGCGCGCGAGGTGGATGGTCAGGCGGCCGTGCGACCGGACGTAGCCGACGGACCGGAGGTCGTCAACAATACGGCTGTGATACGCCTCCGCCAGTTGGCCGGCGACCGCCGCCTTCATGTCCAGACCCTTGCGGAAGATAATCGGCGGCATAGTGACCGCCCATTGTACCTAAAGCGCGCCTGTCAGCGGTTGACGGCCACGACGTCAATCAGCCGAGGCGTCATCTCATTCATCGCCTCAAGCGAGCCCAACAGAGTCCGGGAATACGAGTCGTCCTCAAGAATTGACGCGTCGATGACCGTCCCCAACCCCGCGGGCTGACCAGTGGTCGTGCCCTCTGCCACCTGTGAGGGAGTGACGCCGAATTCCAACGAGTGGCTCAGTTCCATGCTGACGACGCCCAAGGCCAGGCCGGCTGCGGCGGCAGCGGCCAGCCAGCCGGGACTGACTCGACGTCGATCGGCCGCGTCTGAGGGGCGTACGGCCCGCGCAGGAAAGCTGATGACTTTGGCCGGGCGGTCCAGGTGCTCAAGCCGCTGCAGGACCTGGTTGCGCTGGGCGGCCAGGCGCTCCTCGTTGAACACGGCATCCGCTTGGGCCGTCCCCATGTCGCGCACATCTTCGAGCCAGCGGCTCATTTCCATCGCGCGTTCAGCGCAGATATCGCAGCGGTCGAGGTGAGCGGGCCGCACGCCCGTGCTCCACACATCAACCAGTCCGTCTTCCGAGAGATGCCCTCGACGAAGTAACACGTCAGCGAGTCGCATGTCGAACCCTCCCTTGTCCCGTGTTTCCTGCCACGATCCGACCCGACAGCACCGTACGCAGCCGTCGAATGGCGCGGAAGAGGTGGACGCGCACGGTGGATTCGTTCAGCCCGGTCATCGAGCTGACCTCCCGCGACGTTCGTCCCTCAAAATGACTCAGCACAAACACCAACCGTTGCCGTTCCGGCAACTCCGTCATGGCGGCCTTCAACCGTCGTCGTCGTTCGTCCTGCAGGACCTGATCCTCGGGACTCGGGCCCCGTGAGGGCAGGTGCTCGGCCGGGTCGCGTTCCACTCCGTCGGCATCGATCGTTGGACGCGCAATCCAGCGTTCCCGGCGCCGCCGGGCCTTGAGCCGATCCAGGCACCCGTTAATCAGGATCCGCGTGAACCAGACCTCAAACGGCAGCTCTTCCCGAAAGGTGCCCATATGGGTGTAGGCCTTCACAAAGGCATCCTGCACGGCTTCTTCGGCGTCGGCCGACTCGCGCATGTAGTGAAACGCGATGCGGACGGCCCGGCGCTGATGGCGCTCCACCAGGTCGGCATACTTCTCGCGCGCCTGGTCCAACTGACCGGCGGCCTGGAAGCCCTTGACCGCTATGGCGACGCGAGTGTCGGCCTCTCTCGGCGTTTCAGAACTGATGATGCACCCCTGACCTAAGAATACGCCCAATCCTGGCCGCTGTTTACGGCAGTCCTCGCCAAGCGCAAGGCGTGGTTTCAGCCGCGCCGCACACTACCGGGTCCCTGGGTAGTAGTGCGCGAGGATGGCGGTGACCGATTCGCCACTCCTCGCACGGGCGATCGCTCCGACCTGGCACAGGCCCACCCCATGTCCGAACCCACGGCCCCTGACCAGGAATCCGTCAGATGTCCGCTCAATCTCGAACAGGGTGCTCATAAAGGCGCGTGGCCCCCGGTCGGCCGAGATTACCGAGCGCAGCGTCTCTCCGGTTACCTGCCGAACGCGACTGCCCTCGATCTGCACCTGAACCGCGCGACCAGACGCGTCTTTGCGGCTCACGACCAGCCCGGTCAGACGGCCCTCGGGCCTCGTCCGCGCATCGCCTCCGAGCAGGCGGGCCCATTGGGCGGTTGTGGCGCCGAACTGCCAGGTCCGGTGCTCGCCGGAGATGTCGTCCTGTTGTGCCGGCAGATAGGGCAGGGCTGGCCCACCCCAGGCTGCGGCCGGTGTGGTGGTGTGTCCGCCGCAATCAGAGTGAAACAGTGTCACGGCAGGTCGGCTGTTGAAGCGCAGGATTCGGCCGGCCGTGCGAGCGACGGCGGTTCTGGCGATTCGACTGAAACGTGATGTGGCGATGCGCGTCGGTTCGTACAGCTGGCAGTGCGTGCGGTCGCACAGGTCAAAGCCCTCCCGTGCGTGGCGCCCCACATGGGCGACGGCATAGGTACGAGCAATGATCGCCTGCAGTTCGTACACCGTAGCCGCGACCTGATCGGATTCTGCCACCGGCGTGACTTCGGACAGCGCGGCACCAAGCACGTAGTCGTCGAGCGCGACGGCCGTGACCTGGCCAGCCACCTGGACCCGCAGTCGATGGGGGATGCCGCTCGCGATGTCACCTGGCAAACGCGCCGACGAGGGAGCGCACGCGATCGTGAGCGCCACGCCTGCCGCCATGAGGAGGATGTGCACGGCGCAACGCCGTTTCGGGAATCGCGGCATTTCGTCGTATCTTAGACCGCCGACTCCAGCAGTGGATGGCACCCTGTGGCATGACCCCTGACCCCGTTCTGGTTGTTGATGATGATCCGTACGTGCTCGGGGTGCTGACGCACGTCGGTCGTGCGCGCGGCCTGGAGATCATCGCGGTGCAGTCGCTTGAGGAAGCGACCCTCACGCTGGCCACCAATCGCTACTCGGTGGCGGTCGTCAACCTGCGGCTTGGCGCGGTCTCGGGCCTTGAAGTCATCAGGCGCGTGCGCGAGAAAGACAGCAGCACCGAAGCCATCGTGATTTCAGACGATCGGCGGCTCTCCAGTGCGCTCGAGAGCTACGAGCAGGACGTATTTGCGTTTGTCCTCAAGCCGTTTGATCCCGTGCAGCTGTTTGCCACCGTGGACCGCGCGCTGGAGCGTCGGCGCGGCGGGATCGAGCGGCAGCGCCTGACATGGGAATTGCGACTGCTCAATGAGGTGGCCGCCGCCGTCAACGTCACGACTGATGTCGGCGAGGCGCTTCGACACGGGCTTGAGCGCGTGGCTGATGCCTACGACGCTCGCTGGGCCATCCTTCGGCTGAGGCCGCTCGACGGTGGCGCCCTGCTGGTGCACTCGGCCGTCGGGGGCAGCCTGGAGGCCGCTGAAGCGGTGTGCGAAAATGCCGACCGGCAGGAGGCTGCGTCCACACCACCCGATCCCCCGGTCTCGATCACCATCTCGGTGCCCGTGGCCGCCGGTCAGGACGTGCTCGGGGTCCTCACCGTCAACTCCACTGTGCCGCACCGGTTTTCCGTCGATGACGGACGCGTGCTGCGCACCATCGGCCGCCAGTTTGGCGTGGCCGTCGCCAATGGCCAGTTGTACGAACGGGTCTTCCGTGCCAAGGTGCAGTGGGAGCGGACGTTCGACGCGATCAGCGATCCCATCGCGCTCTTTGATTCGCGGTCGCGAACGATGCGGACCAATGCCGCGCTGGCCGCGCTCTGCGGCTGGGAGATTCGCGAAACGCGCGGGCGCAGTTGTGCGGAAGTCGGGCTGTGCGGGGGCGGCTGCCCCAATTGCCTCGTCGGCCGCGCCATTCGCGACGGCCAGCGCGTTGATGAGGAAATTGCGACCGCCGACGGCCGGATTTTCACGGTGACCACCCTGCCTGTGCCTGACGCCTCGGGTGCGGCCGTGCAGTTCGCAAAGGAGATCACAAAGGAGCGGCAGCGCGCAAGGCAACTGCGCAGCCTCAGCCAGGAAGTGTCTGCGACCAACGCCGAACTGGTGGCGACCGTGGATCGGTTGCATACAACCCAGGCCCAGCTGGTGCAGGCCGAAAAGCTCTCGGCGATTGGACAACTCGTGGCCGGCGTGGCGCACGAGCTGAACAACCCGCTGACCAGTGTCATCGGCTATGCGCAACTGGTGCACGAGGAGATGGCGGCCAACCCGAAGCTCGCCGCAGAGACCGGCGGCCTGATGGACGACGTCACGCGCATCCTGTCGGAGTCGGAGCGCGCCGCGCGGATCGTCCGCAGTCTGCTGACCTTTGCCCGGCAGCAGACGGCGGAACGCGAAGAACAGAACATCGCGGATCTGTGCCGGCGTGTGGTGGACCTGCGCGCGTACGATTCACGCCTCAAGGGGATTGAGGTGGTGACGCAGTTCGCCGATGACCTGCCGCCGGTGTATATCGACGGCGGCCAGTTGCAGCAGGCGCTCCTGAATCTGGTGCTCAACGCTGAGCAGGCCATGACCAGCGCCGGCACCAAACGCCTGGAAGTCACCGCGCGCCTCGATCCCGAGTGCGGCGCGGTCGTGATCTCGGTCGCCGATTCCGGGCACGGGATCGAGGCCTCGAATCTCGCACGCGTGTTCGACCCCTTTTTTACCACCCGCGGCGTGGGGGAGGGCACCGGGCTCGGACTGTCCATCGTGTACGGCATCGTCCGCGATCACGGCGGTCAGGTGTTGGTCACAAGCGACGTGGGGGTCGGGACGACCTTCTTCATCAGGCTTCCTGTCCGATCGAGGTCGGCTGGGGGACGACGGGCGCCGCTGGTGTTGGTGGCGCACGGCGACGCCGTCACGCGCGACTTCATCGGCGCCGCGCTGGGCGGGTGGGGGCTGTCGGTCCGACTGGCCCGCAATGCGCGCGAGGCCATCGAAAGCCTGGCCGAAGCCGAACTCGGCCTGGCGCTGATCGACCAGAGCATGGTGAATGCCGATCCCCCGTACTGGCGCGAGGCCTGGGCCTCTCTCAACGGTCGCGTGCGCCTGGTGGCCATCGCCACCGGCCCCGCAGACGAGGAGGTGCGACGGTTCCTCCGGGAAACGGCGGAAGTCACCTTGTCGCCACCCTATGACCTCCGCGTCCTGCGTCGGGCTCTGGTGACGACCATAGGAGACGCGCTCTGAGCCACTCGAGGCGTTCGGTCGGCCCCTTGGCAGGGCGACTCGGGACGCGCTACGATTGAGTGTTTATTTACGCTCCAAAGGAGTTGTTCGTATGACGGGATCCAGTCGGAAGGTTGAGTTGTCGGTCCTGGGGATCGAAGGCGCCAATGCGCATTGGAATCTGAGCGTCGCGGCGCTGTATGAGGAAGCCATTCGCCGCGGCGAAGGATCGCTGACGGCTGACGGCCCGCTGGTGTGCAACACCGCGCCGCACACCGGGCGATCACCGAATGACAAGTTCGTGGTCAAGGAAGCGTCGAGCGAACAGAATGTGGATTGGGGGAAGGTCAACCGGCCCATCGGCGCCGAGAATTTTGACCGCCTCGAACAGCGGATGCTCGCCTCGCTCAAGGGCATGGATCTGTTCGTACAGGACTGCTGGGCCGGCGCCGACCCGGCGTTTCGCCTGCCAATCCGGATCATCACCGAAAAGGCCTGGCACAACCTGTTCGCCCGCACGATGTTCATCCGTGAGCCCAATGCCGAGGCGCGTCTCCAGCACGACCCGCAGTTCACGGTCATAGACATCCCCAGCTTCAAGGCCGACCCGGTCGTCGACGGCACGAACTCCGAGACGTGCATCCTCCTCAATTTCGCGAAGAAACGTGTGCTGATTGGCGGCAGCAATTACGCCGGCGAGATCAAGAAATCGATCTTCACGGTGATGAACTACCTGCTGCCCCTGCGCGACACGATGCCGATGCACTGCTCGGCCAACGTCGGCCCCGACGGGGACGTGGCGCTGTTCTTCGGCCTGTCTGGCACCGGCAAGACCACGTTGTCGAGCGACTCGCATCGGCAATTGATCGGCGACGACGAGCATGGGTGGAGCGGGCATGGCGTCTTCAACTTCGAAGGCGGTTGCTACGCCAAGATGATCAAGCTGTCGGCCGAAGCCGAACCGCAGATTTACGCCACGACGCGGCGCTTTGGCACGGTGCTCGAAAATGTCGTGATCGACCCCGACTCGCGCGAACTCGACCTCGACAGCGCGGCGCTGACCGAGAATACCCGCGGCGCGTATCCGCTGACGTTCATCGACAACGCGGTGCCGTCGGGCCAGGCCGGCCACCCCACCCATGTGGTGATGTTGACGGCCGACGCGTTTGGCGTGTTGCCGCCGATTTCGCGATTGTCGCCCGAAGCGGCGATGTATCACTTCCTGTCGGGTTACACCGCGAAGGTCGCGGGCACCGAGCGGGGCGTGACCGAACCGAAGGCCACGTTCAGTACCTGTTTCGGCGCGCCCTTCATGGTGTGGGACCCGAACGTCTACGCGAAGTTGCTCGGTGAGCGCATTGCCACACATCGGGCGCGTGTGTGGCTGGTGAACACGGGCTGGACGGGCGGCCCCTACGGCGTGGGATCGCGCATGAAGATTGCGCACACCCGCGCGATGATCAACGCGGCCTTGTCGGGTGCCCTCGACCATGTGGGCTACGACCGGGATCCGATCTTCAATCTCCAGGTGCCCTCGAGCTGCCCGAACGTGCCGGCAGAGGTCCTGCGGCCGCGCAACACCTGGAAGGACCAGGCCGCGTACGACGCGCAGGCGAAGAAACTGGCGCAGATGTTTGTCGATAACTTCAAGACGTTTGAGGCGACCGCTTCGGCGGCGGTGAAGGCGGCAGGGCCGGTCGTCTAATCGGCCATCGTCGATCTGGCATCGCGATTGATCGATCATCGATTACCCATTGGAGAGGTCAGATTGTCGATTCCCTTCGAGCCCGTTATTGGGCTTGAAATCCACTGCCAGCTGCTGACGGCGACCAAGATTTTCTGCGGGTGCGCCACGACGTTCGGCGCCCCGCCGAACACGCAGGTGTGTCCCGTGTGCCTCGGACTGCCGGGGGCCTTGCCTGTGCTGAATCGCCAGGCGGTTGACTTTGCGATTCTGGCGGCCGTGGCACTGGGCAGCACGGTGAACGCCACCTCGATCTTCGCTCGCAAGAACTACTTCTACCCCGACCTGCCCAAGGGGTATCAGATCTCCCAGTACGATCGGCCGCTGGCCACCGGCGGGGAGGTGCGCATCGGCGACACCACCGTGCGCCTCACACGCATTCACATGGAAGAGGACGCCGGGAAGTCGCTCCACCATGGCTTCCCCGAGTCTGATCGTCAGACGCTGCTCGACTTCAACCGCTCGGGTGTGCCCCTGATCGAGATCGTGACTGAGCCGGACCTGCGCTCGGCCGCAGATGCCGCCGCGTGTTTCAGCCGCCTGCGCGAGGTCCTCGTGGCCATTGGAGTCAATGACGGAAACATGGAAGAGGGCAGCCTGCGGTGTGACGCGAACGTGTCGCTGCGTCCGTTGGGTGAGACCACCTTTGGCGCCAAGGCGGAAGTGAAGAACGTCAATTCCTTCCGCTTCCTGCAGAAGGCTCTGGAATACGAGATCACCCGCCAGCGCGCGGTGCTGGAATCGGGGAAACGCGTCGTGCAGGAAACCCGATTGTGGGATAGCGACACCGGCACAACCGAGTCCATGCGGAGCAAAGAGGGCGCACACGACTACCGGTATTTTCCGGAGCCGGACCTGCCGCCACTCCAGCTCGATGACGCGCACGTGGCGCGCGTCCGGGCGTCGTTGCCGGAGTTGCCCGACGCCAGGCAGGCGCGTCTGGTGGCCACCCATGGGCTCAGCGACTACGATGCGGATGTGTTGGTGCGCCTCATCCCGGGCGCGGCGGATTTCTTCGAAGCGGCCGTGGCCGCTGGGGCCTCCGCCAAGACTGCCAGCAATTGGATCCAGGGTGAGATCCGCCGGAAGCTCAAGGAGTTGGGTCGCGAGAGCGTGAGCGCCATGCCCTTCGGCCCCGCGGCGCTGGCTGAGCTGGCGGCCCTGGTCGACGGCCAGGTGATCAGCAGTTCGGCCGCGAAGGACGTGTTCGAGGTCATGTGGCAAACCGGCCAGGCGGCGCGCGCCATCGTCGACGCGAAGGGCCTGGCGCAAATTGGTGACACGGCCGCGCTTGAGGCGATTGTGGATGCGGTGGTCGTGGCCAACCCCGACCCGGTGGCGCAGTACCGCGCGGGGAAGGTGCAGACGTTCGGCTTTCTGGTAGGCCAGGTCATGAAAGCGTCCAAGGGAAAGGCGAACCCGGCGGTGGCCAGCGAGATCCTGAAGGCGCGGCTCGGATAAACGGACGGATGTGGTCGGTATTGACACTGACGACCCGTCCTGCCTACACTGAATTTGCTCACTCGCGCATGGCTATCAAGTCCCGCCTGAACAGCGTCGAAGCCAAGATGTTCCATTGGCCTTTGGCCGGAGCCTTGTGCCACTGCCGAGCCGCCTTCTTCCGCGAAGAATTCCTCAAACATCACCAGTGCCTGGATCAGCAACGGGAGTACTACTCCGAGCTGGCCATGGCGCAGGCCGAAGACGCACTGGGCCGGATTCTTGCCGATATCGATCAGCTCTGCCAGCGTGATGATGCGTGCGATGTCATCGCCCAACTACTGCGCCGCATCGATACCATTACCAATCTCTCGGCCTGGACGGATCCGGAAACCCTTCACTAGAATCACGTGTCACTGAAGTTTCTTTCCTGGATCGCCGTCGCTGTTGTGATCGCCGCTCTGTCTGGCTGGATCTACGGCTCGTCCGGTCGATCGGATGTGGAGCAGGCGAGGCGTGACGCGGTGCAGCGCGCGGACGTGATGGAAGCGCGTGCGTTGATCCTGGACGGTCAGGTGCAGATTTTCCTGGTGAACTTCGGCGATGCGAGCCGGCGATATGAAGCGGCTCGGGCGGTGATCGAGCGCATGCAGACGGCGTTGCGGGAGGTCGGTCAGGCCGAACGCGCCGGTCGCCTGGAAATTCCCCTCTCGAACCTCCGCGACGCGCAGCGGCTGGCCTCGTCGCTCGACGGAGGCGCGAGGAACTCTGGCGATCTGGCGCTCACGGCGCTTTTGGCGTTCGCGGCGAACTAGCGCTCACCTCGCTGCAAAGGCGAAATGCCCGCATGCAGCCATTCGGTCATTGCAGACATTTCGCCAATACACTGACGAGGCGCCGCCGCTATTTCAAAATGGTTCCTGTCAGCTCCGCGGTGACCTTTCGGTCGCTACCAGGGTCAGCCGATTGAGAGACCATCAGGGTCTTGCCGTCCTGGAGCACCACCGTGATGGACTCGTTGAGTCTGGGTGACCGCGTGGCTCTACCCTGGCTGTCTTTTGCCGGCGCCGGCGAATAGTCGAACGTCAGACGCACCGAAATCAAGCCGTTCTGGTAGGCATTCGCCATCGCATCGACGTTGAGCGTCGCTTGATCGGCTTCGTAGTTGGTCGTGCGGATCATCCCGCTATTGCCGTTGAGGACCAACAGCGACACGGACTTCTTCACTGGAATTCCCGAGAAGGTGTCGGTGATCGCGAGCTCGAGTCTGATGTTCACCGGCCCCTGCGGCGGATTTCCCGGTGTCGCAATCTGCGGTGCGCGTGGTGTTTCCGCACGCGGCGGCGCCGGCGTGGGCGCGGCGGCCGGTGGCGCGGCCTGTGCGGAGAATCGCGTGGGCGCCGCCGCGGGTGGCTGCGGCGTCGGGATACCTTGGGCCACTGCCGGGGCCGCCACAAGCAGAGTCAGGATCAGAAGGGAAGTCAGACGTCGCATAACGCTCCTTGGAAACAACAGTTATCGGTCGTTCGGGCGATCAATGTCCGCACCATCGGTGCGCATCGCCGTCATGAGGAGTGGAGTGATCGAGAGCGCTTCCGGTTGGATGGACTCATACGCGAAACCATCCACGCGCAGCGCATCCACGGGTTCGAGTGCCGGGAAGCGCCGCGCCATCCACGCAAGTTCTTCAGGTGACAGCGCGTTCCCCTGCGCGCGCCCTGTCGCGTGATTCTCGACCCCGGGACTTCCGGACCCCAGGACCCCGGGACTCCGGGAGCCCTGGACCCCAGGACTGCTGGACCCCAGGACCCCGGGACTCCGGGACCCCTGGACCCCAGGACTGCTGGACCCCTGGACCCCAGGACTGCTGGACCCCTGGACCCCAGGCC
>Ga0163151_10000478_pt1:67500-70205 | contig 70205 bp, 73 predicted proteins | sample OliLakLV19MP5IB2_FD_145596 | JGI IMG/M metagenome (GOLD analysis project Ga0163151, IMG submission 145596) | Freshwater microbial mat bacterial communities from Lake Vanda, McMurdo Dry Valleys, Antarctica - Oligotrophic Lake LV.19.MP5.IB-2 | ecosystem: Environmental > Aquatic >... | reverse complement strand
AAACTCAACGGCGTCGAGCCGCTCGCCTATCTGACCGATGTGCTCACGAAGCTGGTGCAAGGCTGGCCCTCGAACCGCATCGACGACCTGCTCCCGTGGGCCTACGTGTCGTAGAACCACCGCTTACCCTGACCTGCGGCCCTCGGCGTACGGATACGACGAGCGCTAGCCGAAGGAGGAAGACGCCACAACGCAAAACGGCCCCGCATTGCTGCGGGGCCGTTGCTTAGGTGGGTGCGGGAGTAGGATTTGAACCTACGACCTTCAGGTTATGAGCCTGACGAGCTACCGGGCTGCTCCATCCCGCGGCAAACTTTGATCTTTAAACGCGAACGGCCGCGTGTTTAGCGCGGCCGGGACGTGTACGGCCGAGGCCGCCATTGTGATTTGAGGGTTCTATTGGACTTTTGCGTTCACGCGGATCTTGCAGACCCGGCAGCGACCTACTCTCCCATGCCTTGAGACATAGTACCATTGGCCCTGGGGGACTTAACGACTGAGTTCGGGATGGGATCAGGTGGGGACCCCCCGGCATAGCCGCCAGGTCGGCAAGACCCGCGCGAAAGCTCTCGTTTGAAACGAGAGATGACATTGTCTGTAGCGTTTTTGTTTGTGGCGACGCAGTCGTCGCCGTGCATGAACAATGATCGTTCAAGCCGATTGAGCGATTAGTACTAGTCAGCTTCAAGCCTCGCGGCTCTTCCACACCTAGCCTATCAACGTAGTGGTCTACTACGGCTCTCTAGGGAAACCTAGTTTTGAGGGGGGTTTCACGCTTAGATGCTTTCAGCGTTTATCCCGTCCGCACTTAGCTACCCAGCTGCGCCATTGGCATGACGACTGGTGCACCAGAGGTGCGTTCATCCCGGTCCTCTCGTACTAAGGACAAATCCTCTCAAGTTTCCAACACGCACGGTAGATAGGGACCAAACTGTCTCACGACGTTCTGAACCCAGCTCACGTACCACTTTAAATGGCGAACAGCCATACCCTTGGGACCTGCTCCAGCCCCAGGATGTGATGAGCCGACATCGAGGTGCCAAACCGCCCCGTCGCTATGGACGCTTGGGGGCGATCAGCCTGTTATCCCCGGAGTACCTTTTATCCGTTGAGCGATGACCCTCCACACACGGGATCACCGGATCACTATGACCGACTTTCGTCTCTGCTCGACTCGTCAGTCTCGCAGTCAGGCAGGCTTATGCCATTGCACTCAACAACCGATGTCCGACCGGTTTGAGCCTACCATCGCGCGCCTCCGTTACTCTTTGGGAGGCGACCGCCCCAGTCAAACTGCCCGCCATGCTGGGTCCCGGATCCAGATAATGGATCGCGGTTAGACGTCACCGAAAATCAGGGTGGTGTTTCATCTTGCGGCTCCACGAAAGCTGACGCCTCCGCTTCAAAGCCTCCCACCTAGCCTACACAAATCGTCGATAACGCCACAGCAAAGCTGCAGTAAAGGTTCACAGGGTCTTTCCGTCTAGCCGCGCGAACTCCGCATCTTCACGGAGAATTCAATTTCACTGAGTCTATTGTGGAGACAGCGGGGAAGTCGTTACTCCATTCGTGCAGGTCGGAACTTACCCGACAAGGAATTTCGCTACCTTAGGACCGTTATAGTTACGGCCGCCGTTCACCGGGGCTTCGATTCAAGGCTTGCACCTCTCCTCTTAACCTTCCGGCACTGGGCAGGAGTCAGACCCTATACGTCGCCTTGCGGCTTCGCAGAGCCCTGTGTTTTTGATAAACAGTCGCCACCCCCTGGCTTGTGTCACTGACGCCCGCTTGCGCGAGATCAGTCCCTCTTCTTCCGAAGTTACGAGGGCAATTTGCCGAGTTCCTTCACAATAGTTCTCTCAAGCGCCTTGGTATACTCTACCTGACCACCTGTGTCGGTTTCGGGTACGGTCTATGTTGGGGCTATTTCCTGGAACAACTAGGCTGCGCTCGGACACCAACTGCCTCACACAACTTCCGTCATTCGTCACACACCAACTGGCGCACGAATATTTACGTGCTTCCCATCGACTACGCCTTTCGGCCTCGCCTTAGGAGCCGGCTAACCCTGCTCTGATTAACATTGAACAGGAACCCTTGGTCTTTCGGCGACAGAGTCTCTCACTCTGTTTGTCGTTACTCATGTCAGCATTCTCGCTTCCGATACCTCCAGCAAACCTTACGGTTCACCTTCACAGGCTTACGGAACGCTCCGCTACCGCTCAGTATTGCTACTGAACCCATAGCTTCGGCAAATGGCTTAATCCCCGATACATTTTCGGCGCAGGTACGCTTGACCAGTGAGCTGTTACGCTTTCTTTAAAGGATGGCTGCTTCTAAGCCAACTTCCTGGTTGTCTATGCATACCCACATCCTTAACAACTTAGCCATTATTTGGGGGCCTTAGCTGATGGTTAGGGTTGTTTCCCTCTTGACGACGGACGTTAGCACCCGCCGTCTGTCTGCCTTGCTGTACTCTCGGGTATTCGGAGTTTGGTTAGGTTTGGTAACGTGGTGAACGCCCCTAGCCCATCCAGTGCTCTACCCCCCGAGGTAATCACAAAACGCACTACCTAAATAGTTTTCGCGGAGAACCAGCTATCACGCGTTTTGATTGGCCTTTCACCCCTACCCACAAGTCATCCCATACTTTTTCAACAGTAATGGGTTCGAGCCTCCAGTGCATGTTACTGCACCTTCACTCT